>CETE01006970.1_pt1 | contig 29640 bp, 20 predicted proteins | sample 531241 | NCBI WGS metagenome assembly CETE01 (sample SAMEA2622336, study PRJEB7988) | marine metagenome | biome: marine biome (ENVO:00000447); feature: deep chlorophyll maximum layer (ENVO:xxxxxxxx); material: "saline water (ENVO:00002010), including plankton (ENVO:xxxxxxxx)" | depth 30 m
TAGCGAGTAGGTGAGTAGTTTCTCAGCAAGGCACTTGGTGAAATCGTCGCTCCGCTCGATCATCAGGTCTCGGAATTCAGAGGGGTTCTGAAATTCGTCACCGCTGGGTAACTTACCTGAAGCGTCGACCGGGTTTCCACGGTTGTATTCGTCGCGCCAAGAGCCGATCGCGTCGTAGTTCTCGAGGGCAAATCCGAGCGGGTCGATTTTGCGATGGCACTCGGCACAACTGGTTGCTTCGCGATGCTTCGCCAGTTCTTCGCGAAGGGAAGTTGCTCCGGTGATGTCAGGATCCAACTCTGGCACATCTGGCGGAGGTGGGGGTGGTGTATAGCCTAACACTTTTTCAAGGACATAAATTCCGCGAACCACTGGAGAGGTGTCGACCCCGTTGGCTGAAGCGGTCAGGAAAAGACCTTGACCCGTCAATCCACGACGGCCGGAACCTTTTAGGGATACTTGGCGCATGTGGCTGCCTTCAAGGCCTTCGATTTTGTAGTGCTCCCCCAACTCGCGATTGAGAAAAGAGTAATCAGCGGTCAGGAATTCAGACGGTGGAAGGTTTTCGTCGAGAATATGTCGGAAGAACGACTCTGTCTCCAACCGCATCGCTGTCTCAAGGTTGTTCCGATAGTATTCTCGAAAATCGACAGAAACTGGCATTTCCCCGATGCTATCAAGGCCGAGCCAGCAGCGGATGAAGTTTGACACGAATCGCTCCGACTTTGAGTCAGCCAGCATACGATCAACTTGACGATTCAACTCCTCGGGATCTGAAAGCTTGCCGGAATGAGCTACTTTCAAGAGCTCGATATCGGGGGTGGATGACCAGAGAAAGTAGGCGAGGCGGGAAGCCAGTGAATAGGCGTCCAATCTACCTTCACCTTCGGCCAAGTAAATGAATCCGGGAGAGGCAAGAATAGTCTGTAGACCCAATTGGAGCGCCTCAAGAGGTTCTACACCCTCCTGAAGCTTGGCAACAACCATTCTCTCGATTGGAGCTAGTTCTCCGTTGGCGAGCGGGCGTCGGTAGGCGATCTGAGCAAAGGACCGGAGACGCTGGGTGATCGTTCCCGAGTCTAAATCTTCCGGCTTCAGGTCGCCGTAGAGCGTTCGATGACCCCTGGGCGGCCATTCTTCGATATGTGGTCCGTCGACTTGGATTTCCCAGACTCGCAGTTTGGGTCCGCGGTAAACTTTAAGCAGTCCGTGTGATTTTTCGTTCCCCGCTTTCATTTCGGCAAAGGGTGCGACCTCTGGATGTTCGGCAGCGTTGCTAGTTATGATTCGGACGAGCCGCTTGGTGGCCATAGTTCCATTGCGAAAACGAATCTCCGGTTCAAATCCTTTCTCCAAATACACATCCCACTCAAACCACTGCGGCTCATTACTGGTGAGTTCTTCCAGCGCAGCGGATCGGTATTCAGAGACACTCCCTGAGCTTGTAACGCTGCCTTCACGATTGACGGCCGCCAACTCCAACACGAGTGGATCGCCATTACGAAAGTCGTCGAGTGCGTTCCCATAGGGATGATCACGATCCACGGCAGCCGCCTTGACTCGCACCGTGTAAATACCGCTATGAGGCACACCTTTCATGGCGAGGGGCTCAAAACCGATGTGCCCACCGCGATAGTGGCGGCCGTAAAGGTCCGTGTAGGGCGTTTCAGGAATAAAGCGAAACCGGTCAACCTGAAACAACTTAGGCAGATCCTTCGTGTCCTTTCCTGTGAAATAGAACGGGGAAGCCTGCTTATAGCTTTTTGATTTGGGCCTCTCGCCAAAATAGGTGGCGCGCTGGATCGCATCTTCTGCAGCCAGTAAGTAGTGATCGAGCAACATGCCCGAGGTGACGAGACCATCACCATTGTTGTCGAAGCCATCGACGACCACTTCCGCGGGAAAATCAGCCGAAGGATTCCAGTCGGAAACATCGATCGAGAGCAAGTCCCCAATGGTGTGCTTGTACTCCCACTTGTTGATTCGGCGCAAGACACTGTGCCCACCTGTGTCGGCAAGACGAGAGGCTGCGACCGAAATAAAATCGGTCATCGTGTCAATCATTGCCATTCGTTCCGCTTCCCCCGGCTGCGGCTCATCTTCTGGGGGCATCTCCTCGAGATTGAGTTGATCCACCACTTCCTGCCAGCGCTCGATTTCATCAAGCGTTGTGATATCGATGGGAAGATCGTCAAAGCGTCGATCCGCTTTCTGCTTATCGGGTCCATGGCAGGCCACGCAATACTGACCGACAAACTCGGTCATTTTTGGCGAGGCTGATGCGTGAGAAACCAACAGTATCAGCGCTGCGCTCAGCGCGAATCGAAGGCCATTCGTAGTCATCTTGGGTCCGTTGTAAAAACGTCGCTGTAAATCACTCACTATTTACGCAAATTCTAGGGGCGAGAAAGTCCCTGTGCTTCTTCCAAAGTTCTCTGTTTCGACTCCAAACCACTGCAAGGTTGATAGCCACAGGTTACTGAGTTCCACGCGATGGGTTTCCTCTGGGCAAGCGATGTGACCACGATGACGAATGCCGCCACCCGCAAGCACAACTGGCAAGCACTTGTTACTGTGTTTGTAGGCGTCTCCCATACCACTGCCCATGACCACCATAGTGCTATCGAATAGTCTGGCTTCCTTCAGTTGATTTAGGAGGAAGTTAAACTGCTTCATCAAGTAACCTTCGACCACCTCAAGTTGCTCGAGGCGTCCCTCTTCTTTGCCGTGGTGAGAAAGGCCGTGGTAGCTGCCCAACTCCAGTTCGGAGGTATTAAAGCCCATCGGGATTTCAAAAGTGGCCACCCGGGTTGAGTCGGTCTGAAGAGCCAAGGTCAGCAACTCATAAAAAAGAGGCATCTCTTCGACGTGAAGACGCTCGATGTCCTCCACCTTCGAAATGGGAGATTGAGGCTTGGGGCGTTCAAGCCATTCATTTGACATTTGGAGCTGCTTCTCCACCTCACGAACAGAGGTGAGATACTGATCGAGCTTATCGCGATCAGCCGCGTTTAGCTTGCGCTCCATTTGGCCGGCAGATTCGCGAAGTGCATCCAGCACGCTGGAGCGGTGCATTAGGCGGGCGCGTTCGGACTGTTTTGTGGCGGCATCAGGTTCAACAAAAAGAGCCTGGAACAATTTTGCTGGATTGTTGACCGGTGGAATACGAACGCCCGAGCGCGTCCAGCTGAGATCAGTGCCGTTGTGCAGACCGGCAACGATGGAAGGGTAGCGCGAGGCACTGCCCACATGCTCTGCTGCGGCTTGGTCCAGTGTCATGTTTTTGGCTTTGAAGCCAGCCGCTTCAGATTTTTTCACCCCGCTGAGGAAACTGTGTACCGCCCCGTGCCCGCCGCCTACCCCGTGATGCAGATTGGAGAAAACGGTAAAATCATTGCGATGCTCTTCGATATTCTTCAGCGTGTGGCTCATCGTGTAGTTCAGTCCCTCCTCGGTTGGGAAAAACTTTTCTGGATGAAATCCTAAGTGACTACCGATGCTGATGAGGCGCTTAGGTGCTGTTGCGTCTGCGGCCGCAGCATAGCCGCTATGGATGCTTTCAAAGGCAGGCAGAGCGAGGCTAACGCCCATTCCCTTTAGGAGATGACGGCGATCAACTTGTCGTGTTTTTAGATTTTTCATGGGGTTGGCAAGGCTTTTTGCAGGCAGTCTCCTTAACGCAAAGGAAGGGATACGAATCTATTCAGCCGCTGGCTTCAACGAGCACCCGAATTTGATCCACACTGTCTTGAATGCTCATTCGGATGTAAAGGATACGGCGATCTTCGCTGAGTTCGACTTGGTCATCTTTATTGATACCTCTTCGGTTGATATTTTTGAGCTGAGCTCCCGGCATGGCAAGCAAATCATCGGATGCGTCGAGTTGATCGGGTCTTAGAATGAGTCCAACAACAGGGCGATCAAAGTGAAGTTCGGCGGTAAATACGCGATCTTTTGAAGAGGAGGTTTTAACTCCGGGGTGATATTGCAGGAGGTAGGAATCGACCGTCAGGCTTTCGGTGAGATATTCGATCTGCGAGCGAAAAGGGTATTGGTGCAAACCGGTGCGAGTCGAATTCAGTGCGTAGCCCTCTGGTAGGGTGACATTCTCCCGCTCCGGAAACAGAAGTAGGGACGATGAATCAATCACGCGTCCGGGAGCGAGGCGTTCGCCGGGTCGGGACACTCGCAGGTCGCCGCTGACACTCTCTACTCCGAATGAAGTTTCCCAGGTGTTGAGGAAGGCATCCACAAGATGGGGAATGGATTGGGCAGGCAACTTAGGTTGAATGCTTTGAGTGGATTGCCCCGCGAAAATGCGTCGAGACTGAGAAGCTCCCAAGAGTTCAACTTCCCCTTCAAACACGGCCACAGAAGTGGTCCCGTTTTGGGCGACTTCGATCCCGAAAGCAGTTCCAAGGTCAACGATTTTTTCGGTGGGGGTTACCAAGGTGAATCCTTTGATCTCTCCCGGCACTCGAACTGTAGCGCGTCCGACATCAAGGTCTGCTCCATTTGGGCCGGTGATAACGAAGGATGCCGGTGCTTCAATGGCAAATTTGGCTCCGGACGCGAAGCGCAGTACCGCTCGACCTCTTTCCATTTCAACGCGTTCTCCAATTTGGAAGGTTTGGCCGTGGTTCAAGCCGCTGATCCGGTTCGTTCCCTGTATGGAGGCGACCTTCGTTTCAATTTTCTGAGGCGAACCCTGACGACTCAAGATCCAGCTAAGCGGGATCAGGCAGATCACCACAACGGCGGCGATACGGATCCAGACGGTGCGGTTCTGGCGGGAAGAAGCTTTTTCCCTGAACGAGGCTTCGGCGGCCTCGGCGGAAAGACTGTCGGCAAGTAGTGCATCGTCGAAAAGTAGCTCTGATGCGAAGGCTCGAGCATTCGCGCTGTCGCGGAGCAAAGAATTCAAGCGCTCACGATCCGCTTCGGAAAAATCAGGATTCACCGAATCGAGGAGCAGGAATTCCACTTCCTTAAAGTGGTCGGTGTTGTCCTGATGGATTGATTCACTCATGCAGAGGCCCCTTTCCCAATTTGAGCTTCGATGCAACTACGCAGACTTTGGCGCAGGCGCATCATGGCGACCTTGAGAGCGCTAAGTCCGCGTCCAGTTGTTTCAGAAATTTCCTGAAAGGTTTCTCCGCGGACAAAATAGGAGGAGAGCAAGTCCCGGTTTTTCTGACTCACTTTGGCGAGGCAGAGTTCGAGGGCTTCCTGTCGTGCCGAGGAAGGAGTGACGAGTTGGTTGGCTTCATCGACCATCTGTTCAGCCACGTCCGGGTCGAAAATGAAGCGCTGGCGGGTTCGTTGGCGGTCGCGAACCACGCCTAACACCTCAAAGCGGGCAATGCTGATGGCCCAGCGCGAGAAATCCTGCTTTGGATCCCATTCCTCCGATTTCTTCCAGAGCGTGATGTTGGTGCGCTGAAGCGCTTCGGCAGCTTCGTCGCTATGTCCGAGTGCTGCCTGGCAATAGCCACGTAAGCGAGGCTGGAGGCTGGTCAGCGCCGAAATAAATGGGCCTTCCGGAGGGTTGTTTGGGATTGATGAATTCATGAAACCTCGGTTCCAGGGAGTTTCTCCCGCTCGGAACACTGAGGGTTACATGAAAACTAATATTTTTCGAGGCGAGGATCGTGTGTTTGATCCTGATGGTGGTTTGGCTCCGCCCTACCCGTTTTTGGGTGCAGCGAACGCTCAAAGTTCCGCCACCTCGATGTTGCGGAAGTAAATCGACATCTCGCGCTTGCCGTGCACCTGAAGGCCGATGGTGCCGGGCTGGCTGATGATGGTATCGGACTCGTAGTCCCTCATGATCGGCTCGCCGTTGAGCCAGGTGCTGTATGTGTTGTCGATCACTTTGATGCGAAGGGAGTTCCAGTCGTCTTTCTTAATGAACTGCTCTGCGTCGACTTGAACGGGGTAACCCTTGCCGGGGATGTAGGCCTGTGCGGTCATGTCTTTCTTGAGACTCCCGGAAATACCTATCTGAATCTGCTCTCTAGTGTCGCGAAGAAAGACACCGGAGTCGATGTTGCCTTCGCCGAGTTTAAATTCGAGTTCGACGATGAAGTTTTTGTAGTCCGCTTTCTCGGTGAGGAGGTTGTCGCCCTTGCCACCATCATTTGTGGCCTTGATGACGCCGTCTTCGATCAGGAATTTACCTTCTTCGCTCATGGTCCAACCGGCGAAGTCCTTGCCGTTGAAGATTGACTTGAGAGCAGGCTCCTTAGCGACGGTGAGAAAAGGAAGAGTGAGGGTAACGAGCAGAATAGGAAGTTTCATTTTGGTTGGTGAGTTACATTTTGAAGTCAGAAAAATTTTGGGACGTCGAGGTAGATTATCGCCATTTCTCTATGAGGCGATTGGCAATCCGGCGAGAAAATTCATAGTCGGAATCCTGTTCTTGCGCGATTTGCTTGGAGAAAGTTTTGCCGTCATCGCCCAACTCTTCGATAGCTCGCAGAGCATACATGCCGACGAGTAAGTTTGAGTCATTGATAAGCTCGATTAGTAGAGGTAAAAAAGATTCATCTCCAAGTTTATAAAGAGCCTGAGCAGCCGCGATTCTAACTGTCTTGTCGTCGTCTTGGGTGAGTTGAGTGAGCGCGGGCTGTGCTTCTTTACTAAGATTGACACCTAGCCAGACCGCCGCCCAGTAGCGGGTGGAGGGATCGGGAGAATTGGTGAAAGTGAGTAGGGTTTCAGCTTCATTGTTTTCACCCGCTGAGATTACCGAGATGAGTCGCTGGGTTTGCTCGATTCGATCAGTCGCTAGAAATGTGGCGTATTTGCTGCCGGCGACCCGACCCAGGTCTTCAAGGATTGGTTCGGGAATCAGTCCCATGTCGCGCTCTTCCAGCATGCGACGATAGAGTAATTGACGCATAGAAACGAGCCGGTCTTGATGCTTGGGGTCAGTGGCAAGATTAATGAGTTCGTTGGGATCATTTTTGAGGTCGTAGAGTTCTTCGGTGGGACGGCGCGACAAAAAGGCTTGGGCCTGACTTTCGGTCAGGACATCTAGCGAATTCAGTTCGCGGAGGGTTTTGATGATAGTTTTGCCGTCTTTGTATTGGTTCGGCTGAGCATGTGAGACATGCGACATGAAGTTGCGAATAAATTTAAAACGTTCGTCGCGAATGCCGCGGATAATGTCGACGGTTTCGTCGCAGCGATCGCGGCCGATAAAGAGGTGGTCTCTTGGAACATGATGGTCTGAAAGAAAATCTCGTCCCTGTAGGTAGTCGGGTATTGCGATGCCGGCGAGCGCCAGAGAAGTCGCCGCTATGTCGATGTGTTCGATGATGTCCTCGCGAACGAGACCCGCGTCCTCTTTTTCCGGTAATTGCACGATGAGAGGGATGCGGATGCCTTCCTCGTAAAGGAATTGCTTACCGCGCAGATGACTAATTCCATGGTCCGTCCAAAGAAAGACTGCGGTGGAATCGAGGCGGCCGGCTTTATCAAGTTTGGCAAGGATGCTAGCGACCTCCTTGTCGGTTTTTACCCAAGAGTCGAGATAAGTGGCCCAGTCTTTTCGAATGACAGGGTGATCGGGGTAATAGGGTGGCAGCTTCAGAGTGTCTGGATCGGCGTGCTTTTCAGCTTTTCGATTCTTACCACCACTGAGTTGGAACTGGGCAAAGATAGGCTGATCGGGCGGCGCCTGGGTCCAGTCTTTGCCATGATAGACTTCGCTCTTTGGAATGAAGTTGTAATCCGTCTTGCCGTTATTGGTCACATAGTAGCCGGCGTCGCGAAACAGTTCCGGGACCAGTTTGACGGGAAGTCTGTAGCTGTCTTGATAGGCTTCGTTGGTGCTGCCTTTTCCGGTGGCGGTCTGGCTGCGATGGTTGTGAGCACCCAATGTCATTTGGTACATCCCGCTGACCATGGCGGAGCGACTCGATGAACAAACAGGTGCGGTGACAAACGCGCTTTCAAATCGGATCCCGTGAGCCGCCATTTGGTCGAGGGTTGGGGTTTCAATGGCCGTTTCTCCGTAGCAACCGATGTGGGGAGACGCGTCCTCGATCACAATCCAGATAATGTTGAGCGGCTGTGCGATCACTGATGTCGTCACGAACAGTGAGAGCAGGCAGAGAAGATTGCGCATGAGTGAGGGGTGAGGTGGATACACAAGCTCCGCCTATTGCAGGGGCTTAATTAGCTATCAGAGCTTCGAGCTGTTGGCCGTAATCGACATAACTGGTGTAGCACTGGTCCCAGTCGACTTCTTCGCCTTCCTTAATGTGGAAGACGGTGGCGACGTGAGGCTCGATGGCGACCCAGCCGTTATAACCGTGATTATAGGCATCAGTCAGAATGTCTTTGACGCGAGCGAGGCCTTCACCGGGCATATTGTAAGCGGGCTCGACATCGTCGGCGGTGGGATTCTGGCAGTCCTTCACGTGGATGTGCACAACGTGATCGCGAACTTTCTCCCAGAACTCGAACGGATCCTGCCAGGGGAAGGTCCCGTCGTCGTTGGGCTTGGAACGGTCGCGCTGGAAAACAGGGTTGCCGGTGTCGAAGACGAGCTTGAGGCCGGGCACTTCTTCAATGAGGCGCAGGGTGTGGTCCGGGGAAAAGCCTCCCCAGTTCATGCAGTTCTCATGGATGGCGGTGAGTCCGGCGTCATCGAAACGCTTCACGATTTCGCGGAGGCGATGGAAGCGTTCTTCCTCCTGCTGATCTTCGCCCCAGGGTTGCTGGGCGTAGGACATGACGCGTACGTAAGGCGTCTTGAGACGGAGCATGCGGGGGATAGCGCGCTCCACTTCGGCAAGCGTGATATCAAAATCGCTGTCGATCGTTTTGCCCCAGTTGGCAATAAGCGATCCGAACTCGGGGATATGAATGCCGGCTTGATCGAGGCGATCGGCGACCTGATCAAATTCTTCCTGTGGCAGTTCGTGAATATTGTAGTCGCCGATCATCCGAGCGGAGATGGCGGACCAACCGAGTTCTTGCGTGGCTTGGATCTGCTTTTCCAGATCGCGTGAGGCTTCGTCTGCGAATCCTGTGAGTTTCATGCGTGGTTTGGGTGTCAGGGGTTATTCCCCGAAAAACTGGCGAAGGTTTTCCCGGCTCGTCCGGGCAATGTGTTCGGGGCTGGGATCGTATTTGAAGACCTCGACGGAAACCCAGCCGTCGTATTTGGTCTCACGAACCGCTTCGACGATGGGGCTGTATTCGACGTCGCCCATGCCGGGCCCGTAGAGGTTGGGATCATTAGCGTGGAAGTGGGCGGTCCACTCTTTGGACTGGCGAATGACGTCACCGATGAGGTTGGGTTCATCACTCATCGCTTTCACGTCGAGGTGAAGGCGGCAGGCCGGATGATCGACCGCCTGGCAGAGGCGGATGGTCTCCTCGGCAGTGTTGAGAAAGTTGGTTTCGGTGCGACCGAGGGGCTCCATGGCGATCGTCACTCCGAGCTCGCCGCAGTGTTCGGCGGCGGGGCGGAGGACTTCAATGGCGCGGGCGAAGGCCCCGTCGTAATCCCAGCCGTCTTCGAGGCTGCGTTGTTGAGGACTGCCCCACACCATGATCTTGCCGCCGAGAGCGTGGCAGAGGTCAGCCAGGCAACGCGCGTAGTCGATCGTGGCCTGTTGAATCGAGGCATCGGGAGCGGTGAGGTGATAGCCTTCCGTTTTGGCAAGCAGCCAGTGAAGCCCAACGACTTCAAGACCGGCGTCCCGCACTTGGTCGCCAAGTCCGCTGGCTTCAGTCGCGCTGATCGTCGAAATGTCATCAGCAAGGGTGAAGGGTGCAATTTCGAAACCGGTATATCCAATTTCAGCACTGAGCTTCGCCGCTTCGGCCAGCGGAGCATCTCCAAACATTTCGTTACAGATCGCGTATTTCATCCAGACTTGATTGGGGTATTCAAAGCTAAGAAGAAACTCATCTCGCGCACAATGAACAATTTATGCAAAAAGTTACCTGCTTGCGCAGCGTGCGAATGGTGAAGTGAGCCTAAGCTACACTTGCATTCCCCTCAGCCGGGAGAGCTTTTCTCGGCAACGCCAAAGTAATCAAAACGGCTGCGAGGACAAAGGCGGCACTGGTCCAGAGGCAGCCCTCGAGGCCGGCCTTCAAATACATCACCCCGGACAAGAGCGTTCCGATGAGTCGCCCAGCGGCGTTGGCCATGTAGTAGAAACCAACATTCAAGGCCACCTTGTCTGAGTCGGAGTAGGCGAGGATGAGATAGGAGTGAACCGCGGAGTTCACAGCAAAGATGAGGCCGAAGATTGCCAGTCCTCCGAGCACGGCGATTTTGGGGTAAAAATCAAACTGCACTGCGGCAGCAATCGCGGCGGAGATGACGACAAGGGCGATGCCCCAGACAAGCGCAGCGCGAGCTCCCGTTTCCACGGCACCATGGGTTCTCTTTTTGACCATGGCGGGAGCGGACGCTTGGACGAGACCGTAGCCGATCACCCAGAGGGCCATGAAGCCACCGGTTTCCCAGAAACTCCATTCGAGTATTTCAGTCAGGAATATGGGAAGACCTACCACGAACCAGACGTCCCGCGAACCGAAGAGAAAAAAGCGGGCGGCAGAGAGGTAGTTGATCTCGCGAGTCTTGGAGAAGAGCTTGGATATCCTCACCTTTTCCTTCGATTTGCCGATGTCGCCCTTCAGGTAAATCAGGCAGACCAAGAGGATGATGAGCAGGCCGCCTGCCATCGCCCAGAGAGCGGCGGAAAAGTCGAGCCATGAGAGGAGAACAGCGCCCAGGAAGAACCCAACCCCCTTCAGTGCGTTCTTTGACCCTGTCAGAATGGCTACCAGTTTGAAGAGCAGGCGCTCTGATTCCGAAGCATCGCCTCGGGCCGGAACCAGCAGTTTGACGGCGCTCTTCGAACTCATCTTGGTGAGGTCCTTGGCAACTCCTGAGAGCGCTTGTGAGGCCATGACGTAGCCGACTGAGAGCGCGACCGCCCATACCGGATTGAGGAGGGACAGCATTACCAGCGAGACTACCTGTACGCTGAGACCGGCGAAGAGAGTGGCTTTGAGTCCGACGCGTGAACCAATCCAGCCTCCGAGGAGATTGGTGAGGATGCCGCAGAACTCATAGAGCAGAAAGAGAAAGGCCAACTGAACCGGCGAATACCCAAGTTCGTGAAAGTGCAGTAGCACCAACATGCGAAGGGCGCCGTCGGTGATCGTAAAGCCCCAATAGGCCGTAGTGACGAGACCGTATTCGCGAACGTTCATTTTAGGAGAGGCACAAGCCAAAGAGCAGAAGGCAGAAGTGGATCATCTAAAGCGTTTTGGCGACTTTTTGGACGAGCTCCATCATGCGGTTGGCATAGCCCCACTCATTGTCATACCAGACAAGCAGCTTCAATTGAGTGCCGTCGACGACCATGGTGGACGGACCGTCGACAATGCCGGAGCGCTGGTCGTTGGTGTAGTCTGCTGAAACCAGCGGACGGTCTTCGTAGCCGAGAATTCCGGAGAGGGAATCTTCGGAGGCTTCCTTGAGAAGTTGGTTCACCTCTTCGGGCGTTGTTTCCCGGCTCACCTCGAAGACGCAGTCAGTCAAAGAGGCGTTGAGAAGAGGAACGCGGACAGCAACTCCGTTCAGCTTACCTTTTAGGTCCGGATAAATCATGGTGATGGCCGTGGCTGATCCGGTTGAAGTGGGAATGAGGGAGTTGAGTGCTGACCGGGCCCGTCGCGGATCTTTGTGAGGGGCGTCGACGATGACCTGGGTGTTAGTCACGTCGTGGATGGTGGTGATGGCCCCGTGGACAATTCCGAGTTGCTCGTGAATCACCTTAACGACCGGGGCAATGCAGTTGGTGGTGCAGGAAGCGGCGGTGATGAGGTCGTGCTCGGCCGGATCGTAGAGGTCATCGTTGCAGCCCATCACGATATTGAGGGCTCCCTCTTCTACGGGCGCTGCGACGACCACTTTTTTTGCGCCGTTGTCGAAGTGAGGTTGGATCGATTCAGGGGTGCGGAATGCTCCGGAACTTTCCACGACGATATCGACGCCATAATCCGACCACAGGATGTCGGCAGGATTGGCGTGAGCGGTGAAGCTCACTTTCTCACCATTGATGGAAAAGTAGTCTTCACCCGATTCGATTTGCTTGTCCCAGCGTCCGTGAACGGTATCGAATTCGGCGAGATGGCCGGCGAGTTGAGCTCCGCCTTTGAGTTCGTTGACGTGGACAATGGCGATGTCTTCCGAGTCCCAGGCTGCCCGCAAACCGAGGCGCCCGATGCGGCCGAAGCCGTTGATTCCAATTTTTATGCTCATGGGTTTGAAAAATTTGTTCTTCAATGGTTAGCCGACGGCACAGCCGCTCTCGTCGCAGGTTTTGGTGAGACAGAGTTCGGGTTTGCCCTGGCAGCAGTCCTCCATGAGGAAGTTCATCAACTGATTCATGCGCTTCGGCTGAAGGCGGTAGGTGATGGACCTGCCCTCTTTTTCTGAGTCAATCAGGCCCGCGTTGACGAGTTCCTTGAGATGAAAGGACAGGGTGGGCTTGGGTATGCCGAGTTTCTTTGAAATATTGCCGGCACAAAGTCCGTCTTCGCCTTGTTTTACGAGCAAGCGAAAAATCTTGAGTCGGGCGGGCTGGGCAAGAGACCCCAGTACGGTGACAGCGTCCATTAATTTCATAGTTTTGGAACTATAAAACGATACTTCTCAATAGAATCAACCCGAGTTTAGTTGAGTGCGTTCAACATTTTCGACACAGAAGGCAACCGATTCAGGGAGGCAGTGATCGATTTTCGCAAGGGATTGCGTCATTGTGGAGTTAAGCCAAAATCGCTAGGCTCAGTTCATTAATTCATGAAGCCAATTCTCCGCCTGCTGCTCACTCTCTTTGCCTGGCCGTCTCTTCTCATTGCTAAAACTACAGAGGATCGACCGCCGAACATCGTCCTCATCTTTGCTGACGATGTGGGACGTGAAGTATTGGGCTGCTACGGAGGTGAATCGTATAAGACGCCCAACCTCGATCAATTGAGGGCGGACGGAATGAAGTTGGAGCACTTCTATTCATCCCCGGTGTGTCATCCTTCGCGAGTCACCTTGATGAGCGGTCGTTACCCGGTGAATATGGGCAACCCCAAGTGGGGATACTACCCAACGGATGAAGCATCGGAACGCGATACACTCGCGAATGAATTGAAGCGTGCTGGATACGCTACCGCAGCGGCCGGTAAGTGGCATCTCGCCATGTTTAAGGATGACCTTAACCACCCTCAGCGCCTTGGCTTTGAGGAATCCATCTTCTTTGGTTGGCACGAAGGGCCGCGCTTCCACGATCCCTATCTTTACAAGAATGGACAGCGCCCTGATCCCGAGACGAAAGGGCAGTATGGGCCAGAGCTGTATGTTAAGTTTCTCAAAAGCTTCATGAAGCGCCATCGGGATGAGCCGTTTTTTGTCTATTACCCGATGGCGCTTTGCCACGCTGTTTCGGATGATCTCAATCCTCATCCACCTCACGGACCTAAAGGTCGATACATGACTTATTCCGAAATGGTTGCAGACATGGATTTGAGGGTGGGACAAGTTCGAGAGGCGATTGAAAAACTCGGATTGACCGATCAGACCCTCGTGATGTTCACGACTGACAACGGCACCACCCCGTTCAACTTTACTCATCATCAGGGGCGAAAACTTTTCAAGGAACCGGTAATTTCCCGCATTAACGGAATCGATCTCGTTGGTGAGAAGGGCAGATACACAGATTGGGGGATGAGGGTTCCCGCGTTGGTTTCGTGGCCGGGTTATATTGAGCCAGGGTCGAGCAGTGAAGCTCTTATAGATCTCGCTGATCTACTCCCCACATTCGTTGAGGTAGCCGGTGGCGAAGCGCCTGCTTTCGCAATAGATGGGAAAAGTTTCGCTCCTCTTCTGCGGGGAGAAGAACACGAGCCACGCGAATGGATCTATGGCGAAGGGCGTCGTAAGCAAGGTGTGCGCACGAGGGGTTGGAAATTGATTTCCAGCGGTCAGTTGTTCAACATGGTCACTGACCCAGAGGAGAAGAACCCAATTTTTAAGGACAAAGACACCAAGGCCTCAGCAGCTGCGCGTCTCGAACTTGAACTAATTCTTTCAAGTGTCGCTAGAAGGTAAGGATTAAGGGTGAAGCGCAATTCCGTCTGGTGACAATGTTTTTTTGGATTGTTACTTTCGACGACTTCTCTGAATTACAACCCTTATCAAAACCCATGAAACGAAGCCTTTTGATTTTACTGATTTCGTTGGCGGCAACGCCTCTTTTTGCCAACGATCTTAAAGGAAGTCGCCCTAATATAATTTTTGTTATGCCTGACGACCAGGGTATGGGTGACCTAAGTGCCCTTGGAAACGATGTGCTGCGCACTCCGAATCTTGACAGATTTTACGAGATGTCGACGCGCTTTACCGAGTTTCATGTCAGTCCGACCTGTGCGCCGACAAGGGCAGCTTTGCTGAGTGGTCGCCACGAATTTCGCAACGGGGTAACACACACGATCAAAGAACGCGAACGGATGGCGCTCTCGACAACTACGTTCGCAGAAGTGTTGGCAGGATCTGGCTATCGCACCGGCATTTTTGGTAAGTGGCATCTCGGGGATGAAGATAAGTATCAGCCCTACAATCGTGGTTTCAGCGACGTGTTCATTCATGGTGCAGGAGGTATTGGACAAAAGTTTCCCGGCAGCTGTGCTGACTTCCCGCCCAATCAGAACAAGGAAGGTAAGTATTTTGATAACGTCATTCTTGAGAACGATACCATCGTGAAGACGAAGGGTTTCTGCACGGACGTTTTCTTCAAAGCTGCTCTAGGATTCATCAAGGAGAACCATCAGTCGGGCACTCCTTATTTTGCGTTCATAACCCCAAATGCACCCCATGGGCCTATGATTGCACCAGAGAGCTACAAGAAGCGCTTCCTTGATGATGGGTGGGATGAAAATACGGCTGGTCGCTACGGCATGATTGAAAATATCGACGACAATTTCGGACTACTCATGGAGAAACTTGATGAGTGGGATGCGTGGGAGAACACCCTCGTGATTTTCACGACGGACAATGGTCAAGCTGGAAAGGGTGCTAAGAAGGACGGTGAGAAGGTTCTTTTACATACGGCTGGATTTAAGAGCGGTAAGGGATCAGTCCATGAGGGTGGCTCTCATGTCCCTTCGTTCTGGCGTTGGAAAGGAGTGTTGGATGAGGGTGCTGATATCAAGGCTCTGACCGCCCATATTGATATTTATGAAACTTTCTGTGACCTTGCCGGCGCTGAGATCCCTGATGGTATCCAGCAGATTGACGGCCGTACGATGTTACCTCTTTTGGAAAATGCGGAAGCCGACTGGGCGGACCGTCACTTATTTTTCCATAAGGGTCGCTGGGAGAAAGAAGAGGACCCTAATCTTTCCCAGCACAAAAACTACGCGGTGCGGAATACTCGTTGGCGCCTTGTCAATCACGCTGAACTCTACGATATCTCGAACGATCCCTTTGAGTCGACCAATGTAGCCGATCAGTATCCCGAAGTCGTCGCCGAGCTTCGGAAGGTTTATGATCAGTGGTGGAAGGAAACAGTGCCCCTAATGGTTAATGAAGACGCCCCTTTCGCTAAGGAGCATCCTCAGGGAGTCCGCTACGAGAAGCAATTGGCAGAGAAGGGTATTCCGGATTGGGAAACCCCTAAACTCTAGTCTATACCAGAACCTAAGTATGAAATTCTCTCGTCTTATTTTCCTTTATTTTGCGTTTTCAGCTGGAGTCGTTTTTTCATTGGCTCAGGCGGATACCGACAAACCCAATTTCGTCATCATTATGTGCGACGACCTCGGTTGGGGGGATGTGGGATTTAACGGCGCTACCCATATTCGCACGCCTTACCTTGACGAAATGGCGGCGAATGGCTTGAAGCTGACCCGCTTCTACGCTCAGGCGCCAGTGTGTTCACCGACGAGGGCGTCAGTGGTGACCGGTCGGCATCATGATCGAACCGGAGTTTACACAGCGAACCAAGGTCACCTGCGCGATGAGGAATACACTCTCTATGAAGCACTTAAGTCCAAGGGTTATGCAACGGGCCACTTCGGGAAGTGGCATATGGGAACCCTGACAACGACGGTAGAAGAGGGGAACCGCGGTGGACCGGGCGGAAAGGAAAACTTTTCGCCGCCTTGGAGTCACGAAGTTGATACGACATTCGCGACTGAAGCGAAGACACCGACTTACGATGCGATGTGGAAACCGGTCGGGGGAGACGCTAAGTCCTTCACCAACGCTTCGCGTCAGGGATGGAATTTTATTCCCGCGAACGCCCAGAAGGAGGTTTACGGAACTCACTACTGGACCGGCCAAGACGAGATGGTGGATCCGAAGGCGGATGAATTGTTGGGCGATGACTCCAAGCTCATCATGGATCGCGCTCTTGAGTTTATCAGTGAAAATCAGGAGAACCCCTTTCTTGCCATTGTCTGGTTTCACGCGCCGCACCTTCCTGTAGTGGCGAGTGAAGAGGATGCGAATTCCTACGAAGACGGCAAGAACTCCGACTTTCAGAAGAATTACAACGGTTGCGTCACTGCGCTCGACCGGGCTGTGGGAAATCTGCGAACTCAGTTGCGCGAGCAGGGGATTGCGGAGAATACAGTGATCACCTTTTGTTCCGACAATGGACCGGAAGGAAAGGATGGTGATCCCGGACTGCAAGGCCAGTTTCGTGGCCGCAAGCGCAGCCTCTATGAAGGTGGGGTGCGAGTACCGAGCCTCATCGAGTGGCCAGCGAAGATTGAGCCGGGCTCTACCAGTGGTATGGCGACTTGTACGGTGGACTATTTTCCTACCATCCTTGAGATTGTCGGTGTTGAGATGCCAGATGACCGTCCCCTTGATGGCGTCAGCTTAATGCCTCTAATTCATGGTAAAATGAAGAAACGCCCGATGCCGCTGGGATTTCATCATAAGGGTCAGGCAGCGTGGCACGACGGAATGATGAAGGCCTACCGAAAGGGGGGCGGAGGAAGTTGGAAACTCTATGACCTGTCTTCTGATCCGGGAGAAACTACAGACTTGGCCGCGAAGAATCCTGAACGTCTCCAGAGTATGGTAGAAGCGTGGACTCGCTGGAAAGCCTCGGTCGACGCTAGCGATAGCGGTGCGGATTATTGAGGGTGTTGCGGTTTTGCGAAGAACGCGGTGGCCACTCTGTTTTGGAGGTAGTAAGAGTGTCGCATGACACCAAAGTCCTTATTGCTTACCCTTGTCTTTGTGGTGTCGCTTGCAGGCTTTAGCCAGGCAAGCGAACGTCCTAATATCGTCCTCATCATAGGTGATGATATCGGCTTTGCTGATATCGGTTGTTTCGGAGCAGAAATCGAAACGCCTAATCTTGATAAGCTTGCGGCTAATGGGATGCGCTTTTCCCAAGGCTACAACATGGCGAAGTGTAATCCGACCCGATCGTCGATGTTGACGGGAACATTACTGGGCGGACCGGAGTGTCAGTCCATGGGCGGCCTACTTCGCGATGCGGGCTACACTACGCTCTACTCTGGAAAGGAGCACTTTGATTCATGGGTGCCGCTGGAGCGACTCACAGCGATGAACAGTTTCGACAAGTCTTTCTGCCACTACGGTGGGTGCGGAAATTTTTTCTCCTACGAGCCGGTAGAGATTTACCTAGATGATAAGTTACTCACCCAGAAGGAAATCGAAGCGGGAACGTCTAAACCCTATTATAAAACAAACGCATACACCGATGCAGCCCTCGGTTTCCTCAGGGAGATTAAGGATGACGACAATCCTTTTTTTCTCTTCCTGCCATACGAGTCGGCTCACTATCCTCTTCAGGCTTTACCGGAAGACTATGAGAAGTTTGAGAAGCTTTACGACGTTGGTTGGGATGTGATTCGGGAGAACCGTTTTAAAAAGCAAAAGGAGATGGGCCTCATTGCAGAGAGTGTGGTTATGCCTCCTCTGGTCGGCGTGAGGGGGGATGTGTACCAACCCTGGGAGGAAGTCAGCGAAGAGGACAAAAAAAGGCGTATCGAGGAAGCGGTCGGGTTCGCCGCGATGGTGCATTGCCTCGATCGCAACATCGGTCGCATCATTGACGAGATCGAAGCGCAAGGGGAACTCAACAACACGCTGATCCTTTTCCTCTCTGACAACGGTGGTTGCGGGATTCCTGGGAAAACTAAGAACTGGCTTCACCCTACTGATCCGGAATCGTGGCGCAGCCCTCACGCCGTCTGGGGTATGGTAAGCGGAACGCCGTTTCGTCGTTTCAAGCAAGCCGGTCACGAAGGCGGGGCTCGTACCCACCTGTTGGCTCACTGGCCGGCTGTGATTAAACCGAATCAGATCTGTCATGAGGTTGCACATCTGGTAGACTTCATGCCAACCTTTCTCGAGATTGCTGAAGCGGAATATCCAAAGACTCAAGATAGCAAGCCGACTCCAGAACTTGATGGTTTGAGCTTGGTGCCTCTCTTCGAGGGTAAAAAGCGCCCCCATCATAAGATTCTCATCACTGGTTGGACCGAGAACAAGCGGGCCATTCGTCAGGGCGATTGGAAGTTGGTGAAAGAAGATAAGGACTGGAAACTATTTAATATGGCCAACGACCCCACTGAGTTGAATGACCTCGCTAAGCAAATGCCTGAAAAAGTGGAGAGTTTGCACAAGGCTTATGCCGACTGGCGGACCGCTCGCCCCTATCTTCCAGAAAAGCAGAAGACGCAGCCCCCCTACGTGGGGAGTGACGGAGTATGACGCATCTCTCCAAATTCGTTGGCAAAAGAACCTAGAACAAGGAATAAGGGATTAGTAGAATGTTGTTCGTATGAATCCTAAAAATTTCCTTTTGACGTTCGTAATCTTAGGTTTTGCCCTAGGCTCTGCAACAGTTTCGTCTGCCAGCGAGCATCCCAATGTCGTTATTCTTTATATAGATGATATGGGTTATGCCGACCCTTCTTGTTTCGGCAATCCAGCAATCAAGACACCGAACATTGATCGACTTGCGGATGAAGGGCTTAAGCTCACTAATTACTATACCAACTCGCCGATCTGCTCGCCATCACGAGTGGCTTTAAATACCGGTCAGGCTCCGGGCCGTCACCAAGTTTGGGGGCACTTTGCCGCAAAGAAGCAGAATAAAGAGCGCAACATGGTCGACTTTCTCGACCCTGATGTTGAGACCATGGCAAAGGCTTTCCAGGCAGACGGTTATGTGACGGCTCATTTCGGAAAATGGCACATGGGCGGCGGTCGCGATGTGATCGCTCCCTTGCCTCAGGAATATGGATTTGATGAATCGCTTGTTTCCTTTGAAGGGCTCGGAGATCGTCTCCTTTGGGAAAAGAAAGGGCTCAATGGGATGAGTGCCAAGTTGGGACATGGCAACCTTCGGTTTATCGAGAAACATGAGACCACCGGCATTTATGTGGACCATGCCATCGACTTCATCAGACGAAACAAGGAAAATTCATTCTACATCCACGTCTTTCCCAATGATGTGCATGATAAGCACGTAGCGACTGAAGAGAATCTCGCCAAGTATGAAACCTATAGTGAGAATCCGTTCCTTCAGGCCTTTCTCGCTGTGCTCGATAACATGGATGTCCAGATCGGCCGCCTTTTGGATGCTCTCGAGGAGCACGAGGTGGCTGAGAACACCATCGTGATCTTCACGAGTGATAATGGGCCGACCGATTGGCCCCGCTATTACAAAGAGGGGTTTGATCCTCCTGGTTACACAGGCCCGTTTTTTGGTCGTAAGTGGTGTCTGTATGAGGGTGGCATTCGCATGCCGTTTATCATTCGCTGGCCTGCTGGGATCAGAGGAGGGCAGACCAATAAAACATCAGTGGTTGCTGCGGTAGATCTGTTCCCTTCCCTGATGACCCTCACTGGTATTTCAGCTCCTGCTGGATGGAAGTTCGACGGTGAGGACATGAGTGCGGCACTGACCGGGGAGGCGCAGGACCGAACTTCTCCGGTGTTTTTGGAATATGGAGGGAATCCCGGGATCCTTCGTCCCGGTAATCCCGATTTCGAAAGTCCCACCAATGCAATGCGTGACGGCGACTGGAAGTTGCTGACCAATGATGATGGCAGTGGCACTCAACTCTTCAATCTGGTTGAGGATCCAGGTGAAGTGAATGACCTTGCGTCGAAAAATCCAGAGCGGGTGGCTGAGATGAAAAAGGTTCTACTCGAATGGCGGGCATCGCTTTAGTATGGTTCGATTCTTTCTCCAAAGGCGCCTCTTCCAGAACGCGTGGCTTGGCGCAATGGGGGATTTCTTCAGGCTTAACTCTGTTGGCTAGATACTCGTTCTTTGTGGCTTTGAATATTAAATGAGATCCCTCATAAAACTCAAACTCCTGAGCTTATTCTGCGGTTTAAGTAGCGCTGCTGCAACTGACTTACGCCCTAACATCGTCCTCATGATGGTGGATGATATGGGCATCGGCGATACGAGCGCTTACCTGGGAAAGTCGCTCTCCGAAAGAAGCGCGCCAATTAAACTGACCCAGGTGACACCAAACCTGGAAGCCTTTGCAAAGCGCTCGATGATCTTCATGGATGCGCATGCTGGGGGGTCGATGTGTTCGACCTCCCGTTATTCCTTGATGACGGGGCGGTTTGGCCATCGTCCCTATCTGAAGCGCCAGGGTTGGTTGCCACATGGGCCTAATCTACCGATGATTCAACCGGAGTTAGTCACCCTGCCGGAGATGCTGCAGGCAAACGGCTACGAAACCGCATGCGTTGGGAAGTATCACGTCGGGATGGCGTTCGACAACGGTAAAGGGCAGCCGGCACGGGATTATTACCATCAGGATGTCGACTTCACCAAACCGCTTCTCGATGGCCCCACTCACCAAGGTTTTGATGAATTCCTTGGCGTTCCCGGAAACATCGAGGATGCGCTCGACACCGAGCCACGTATCCTGATTCGAGATGACCGCTGGGAGTTGACCGATCGCAAGCAGATGGTCATGGGTGGATGGAACAGGCACGCCGGAAAAGTGCTTGCTGATCCTTCCTGGGACCTGACCCACATCGGCGAAACTTACTTGAGTGAGGTAGAGGCGATCCTGAAGCGGAAGGCCTCGAGCAGGGCCCCGTTTTTTCTCTACTACGTCCCTAATGCCAATCATCAGAATCTCGGAGAAGAAGGACGCTATTACGTTCCGGAAACTTTTCAGGGACGACCGGTTAAGGGAGCCGCCCTTTTGAGCGACGGCAGCCCTGCGGGGGAGCGCGGCGATATGGTACTCGAGAACGACCTGGCTTTTGGGCGAGTCGTTAAATTATTGGAGAGTCTCGACGACCCGCGGAATCCGGGCCATAAGTTGATCGACAACACCATCGTCATCTTTACAAGCGACAACGGTCCCAACGAAGGTGAGAAGGTGGCGGTGAATTATCAATCCGGGGGCTTGATGGGCAAAAAGGCGAGCATCACTGAAGGTGGTCTGCGAATTCCGTTTTTGCTCTACTGGAAGGGTCGCTTCGAGGGGGGGGAGATCAACCGCACTCACTTCGCCCTGACCGATCTCTTCGCCACCTTTGCCCATTTACTAGATCATCCTCTGACAGAAAACGATGCTCGTGACAGTTACAATGTCTGGGATCACTGGACTGGTGAAGCGGAAGGAGACGATCTCCGGCCACGACTCAAGTTCTGCCATCTTGGCAAGCCTTACAGCAATGATGCGATGTCATTGCGAGAGGGAGCCCATAAGATCATTATCAATGGCGGTTTAGGTGAGCCGGCCATTGGTAAGGGAGCGGCCGGGGCTGTCACCGTTGAGAAGTATCATCGGCTTGATTTTGATGTGACTGAATCGGAAGACTTTCGCAATCCGGAGAACGAGGTTCGGGTTAGGGAGTTAGCCGAGGAGGCGCTGAGACTTCGCAATGTGGGGCACGCCCGCGATTTAGGTAGTGCTGTAAATAGGGTGCTGCTTCAGGACGATGGTTGGCACAATCTTCGCAACGACTTAAACGGTGAAGTTGGATTTGAATTTCAAGTTCGGGAATCTCTCAGTGTCACTCAACTCGGGATGTGGGACGATCATGCTAACGACTCACCGATCCGAGAAGCGGATGAAGCACCGACCGACTGGATCACCGAGCGTCCGAGCTTCGCGGGAGCCAACGGGCGCGGACTGGCTGCCAGCCATGCGATAAGATTGGCTGAGCGTGGTCAGATAATCGCGGAGGTGCTCCTCACGCCGGAAGCGCCGGGTGAACTGCTCGGCGAGTTTCGTTATGTTCCTCTCGAGGGTGCAATAAAACTGCGATCGGGCAAGACTTACCGTCTCACGATGACCACTGCAAACCGAGACGGTGATCATATTCACGATCCTGCCAGTTACGACGGACTCTCGCCCGTGACGCATCCCTTGGTTGAGATAGTGCGCAGTGTGTTTCTCAAGGAAGGTAGAGAAGTGCCGGTTCCGACCTGGTTTGAAGCTTCGCCGGACTACTGGCGCCATCGTCTGCCGGTGGGGCCAACCTTGAAATTCTCTGAGTGATAGCATTGCGGCGCAATTCGGTCAGTATGCGTTGTTGATTCTGCGAGAGAAATCAGGCTTCCTGAGGGTAATCATGAAAAATCCCTTTGTTATCTTAATTGCCATCTTTTGTTGGGTCAGCGCACCTCTTGCGACGATTGCGAAAGACCGACCGAATATCGTCTGGATCTTTGCGGAAGATACTTCCCCCTGGATGGGATGTTATGGTTACGAGGCGAACCGTAATGCTACCCCGAATATTGATTCTATCGCTGCTGCAGGAGTTCAGTTTAATCGCGCCTATGTTCCCGCGCCGGTTTGTTCCGCCTGCCGTTCTGCCATGATGGGGGGTAGAAACCAGATTCGATTCGGAGCGCACGAGCATCGTTCTTCCCGCGCTCCGGATGCCCAAATTTACCTACCTGAGGGGATAAAGCTACTTCCCCAGATCATGATGCAGAATGGTTATACGACCTACAATCACGGCAAGACGGACTACAACTTTGTATGGGATGAGAAGGCGACCTATTCCAAGCTCGAGATGAAAGGTAAGGCGGATAGTTGGGATGTATTGGAGCAGCACCAGCCGTTCTTTCTTCAAATTCAGACTAAAGGTGGGAAAAACAATACAACCAAATTCCCAGAGGATCGTAAAACCGACCCGGCTTCCGTGACGGTGCCGGCAGACTATCCGCAGAACCAACTCTACCGCGAAGTCGTGGCGGAACACTGCGATTCCATACGAACCGACGACGATCTCATCGGTGAAATTCTGGCTGGCCTTAAAGACTCCAGTTTGGCTGAAAACACGATCATCGTTTACTTTTCTGACCACGGCGCTAACCACCTTGTACGCCATAAGCAGATGCCGACTGAAGGCGGGTTACACGTACCCTTTGTCGTGATGGGGCCAGAAAGCTGGGTGCCGAAGCAAGGACAGCGCAACGACTTGGTCGATATGCTTGATTTGTCAGCCACTACACTCGCTTGGGCCGGCATTGAGATTCCTGATTGGTATGAAGGCCAGGATCTATTTGCAGATGACTTTGAACCTCGCAAGTGGGTCGCTTCTGCGAAAGATCGTCTCGATCATACAATTGATCGGGTTCGCACCATTCGGACCGACCAGTTTCGTTACACGCGAAACTATAAACTTGACCGTGTTCTGCTGCAGCCGCAGTACCGGGATAGTCAGGAATATCTCAAGAATCTCAAGGAGCTTTATGCATCTGGTGAACTCTCAGAGGATCTCACTCGGATTTACTTTGGGGAGCGCCCTGAGGAAGAGTTCTATGATGTCGTCAATGACCCAGCGCAGGTTCACAATTTGATCAACGATCCCAAGTATCAGAAGGAGGTGCAACTCCACCGTCACTTGCTCGACGACTGGCTTGCTGCGGGTGATGCTGGTGAAGCGGAAGAGACTCCGGAGGCATTGCGCCACAACGGAGATGATTGGCAGGGTGGACGAGGGGTGAATCCTGAATATGAAATCAATCGCCCCGACAGCGATGGTGATGGACTTTCCGACAAGTGGGAAGAGATCAATGGGCGTGATCCGAGGGATGGTCGTCTCGCTTATGAGTTTGACTGTGGTGGCTGGCAAACCGAAGGTTGGCTCGGTAAAGGTATCGCTGACAATATCGCCGGTTTTCAGGGTACTCTAGGATTCTCCGTTGGAAAAAAGAGCAAGCTGATGCGTGACGGGTTAAGTCTCACTGCTGGTAGTGACGACCGCAATTTGTTGATCAGGATCCGTGCGGAGCGTGATATTAAGGTGGAGGCGTTTGCCAACGGCAAGTCACTGGGTGATGTAATAACCGTTCCTTCAGCGGATGAATACGCCGAGTTGTTGATTCCACTGAACAGCAATGCAGCCTGGGATGGAACGATTAAGTCGCTGGAGGTTGGTCTCAGTGGTACGAGGGGCACGCCGGTCGAAGTGGATACAATTGAGGTGATTCGTTAACTTGACGTTGACCTGGCTGGTTCAGTCAGAATGCAGCTTGAGGTTGGTGAGAAGGCCCAACCGCGAGTTACCGGAGGGCGTAACCTCCTAGAATGACTCGCGACGAGGCACTTAAACAACTGGAAAAATTTGTTCCCCGCATGGGCGATTATGCGGAGGATCGGAATCGCGTCGTGTCGGGACACGCCAATGTGTCCCGGCTATCAGCGGCGATTCGGCACCGTCTTATTTCTGAGGATGAAGTCATTTCTGTTGCCCTAGAGAACTACTCATTCAGTGCTGTGGAGAAGTTTATTCAGGAAGTTTACTGGCGATTTTATTGGAAGAGTTGGTTGGAGATGCGGCCACAAGTCTGGTCCGCTTATCGGGAGGATCTTGCCGAGATGAGTTCTGGAGCGCAGAGAGCGGCGGAGAAGGTGTTGAGCGGGCAATCGGGGATTGAGATCTTCGATTACTTTACCAACGAATTGGTCACGACGGGCTACCTTCACAACCATGCCCGGATGTGGTTCGCGGCGATATGGGTTCACGAATTCAAGTTACCTTGGCAACTTGGGGCTAACTTCTTCCATCAGCACCTTCTTGACGGCGATCCCGCCTCGAATACTCTCTCCTGGCGATGGGTTGCTGGTCTTCATACGGCAGGAAAGAACTACCTCGCCCGGGCATCTAACCTGAAACAGAATATTGCTCCTGAAGTTCTCAATGCGCATCTTGGTGGACTGGAACGATTAAGTCATCCTAAGGCAGCATTCCCTCCGACCAGTGAAGGCGCGCCGCCACCAAGTCCGGTCGCTGAGATTAAATCTGGGGATCAACCACTCGACGCTGCGTCTACGGGGCTATGGTTGCATGAGGATGACCTTAATCCGGATCCGAAGATTCTTGAGGGTTCTGTCAGAGTGGCTGTGATAACTTCTTCAGACCTGCATGATCAGTATGGCTATGCTCCGATGCGCAGGGAATGGATCGTGTCAGCGTCAGAGGCGACCGCGGAGCGAATCGGGCCGATGGCTGAAACGATGGCGACAGACGATACGGCTTCGTCCCTCGCCGACTGGGCAGGAACCCATGGGCTAAAAACCGTGGTCGCCTATCAACCGTGGGTCGGGCCGGTTCGAGACGGGTTAACTCAAGTCGAAGCAGGTTTGGCAACCGAAGGAATTAAGCTTCATCTCATTCGCAAGCCAGCAGATCAGGTTTGGGTTCCGCTGGCGACAGCAGGATTCTTCGGATTTTGGAAGAAGCTTCAGAAGAAACACCCAATACTGAAGGATCTCGCATGAGGCGTAAGTCAGACCTTCCGACTAAAGTGTGCCAACATTGTCAGCGTCCTTTCGCCTGGCGAAAGAAGTGGGAGCGTTGTTGGGAGGAAGTGAAGTTTTGCTCTAAGCGTTGCCGTGGAGAGGCGAAACGGCGTACGGACTGAGGATGCCACGGACAAACTAGGAGGAAGGGTCACTTCAGTGCGACCCTCGTGTAAGGACTCGAAACCCATGTCGAAAAATGGACTCCTCGATAGGTAATTGTTTTTTCATGGTTCGCGAAAACGTCAATGTGTGTGGCATTAGGGGAAAGAGGGATGCTTGCCTGCCAAGCTCCGTCCCTTAATTCCATTTCCCTCCAGTTTTCGTGGGGGATCAGTTCTTTGATATAGCCAGGGCTGCCGTCGGACGGGCGGTTCACTATCCAAAACAAGCGGGCGGACTCGGCGCTCTCTTCGTTGGGAAAAGAGGTGTGAACAGAAAGACTGCCATTGCCAATCTCGGTGGCAATGGTTGGGGCTGGAAGCATCGGGGTAACCTCGTCGAAGAAGTGGTTCAGTAGAAAGGCGGTTCGATTATTGGCGTCACGCTCAATTCCAGGGTGTCGGTCCTTAATGCCGTGACCTGTGTTTGCTCCAATGTAGAGAGGAATTTCGGGATAGTGGGCGCCGCCCCAGGCGAGGTCGAAGGCGACGAAGTCATGGGATCCCGGTTCAAAAAAGAGGTCGACCTTTCGGGACAGCAGAGCCTCAAGATTTCGGGAAATAAAGACACCGTCAGAAACCGCGGCGGTGAAGCGTTGCAGGTCCTCCCAGCTTCGCCCGGCCTTGAGAGCCTGGCGATTGAAGACGGGACCGTAGTGACCGCCGAGAAAGGAGTGAGTCATGGGTCCATAATCTGCTTCAAGCGAATCCCAGGCCGCACGATCACAGAGTCGCAGTGGCGAATCCCAGATTGGAGAGACGGTAGCGAAGACTCCGGTCATGCGCTCATCATGGAGGATGGCGAGAGAAGGAGTGGCTCCGTTTTTTGAACCGCCGGACATGGCAACCTTACCTGGCCTGAAGTGGTCCTTCTCGGCGTGGGCCGCAGTGATCGCACGCATCATGGTGGCGGGCCAGGCCCAGTATTGGATCTTGTTGCGGGGATTGAGTGATTTGTTGAAGCGTTCCTCAGATTCCTTGCCGAGTTCACCGAGACCGGACGCCTGCAATACTTGAACAACGGTTTGGACTTGTCCGATCCCCCGTTCGAGAAGCATAGCATCAACGTTGCTGACATTTGTGTCCTGCTTTAGGCGTTGAGGTTGGTTTCCCCCGGTAAGGTGAAAGCCGTTTGCCTTTCCTTCAGCAGGTACGACGAAGCGAACCGGCATGCGGTAGTCTTGCCCCGGCCAGATCTCACCGACCTTGATTATGATGAGTTTTTGTCGAGAGGGGGTTCGGCCCTTGACCAAGTGCCAGTCATCAATCACTTCGACATCTAAGGTAGAAGCGTCGCGCATCGCTTCCATGTCGAAGAGGAGTTCCGCGGCGTTCACGGTAAGTGTGGTGAAAAGTAGCGAGTGAAGAAAAAGGGTGGTGGCGAGATAAGATTTCATGGAAGCAAGGAGTAGAATTACCAGCTTCGGGGTGGGTCAGGCATCGGTTTCTAGCTGCTTGTTAGCCGCCGTGCTTGTGAGTTAATTCAGCGATGTTATAGGCTTCGCAAGAAAAGCACGCGAAATATATGCGGCTACAACTCCTTTTTATTGAAAAAGAAGGAGCAAGCGTAGTGCTTACCCCTCGTTCGGATGCTCTTTGAGCAGGTTGGTAGGTAGCTACATCCCGGTCACGCCATTGATCTCTTTGCTAACCTCGATAATATCCTGTGGAGTGACTGCGCTGGCCCCATAATTTGAGGAGTTGCGCAAAAAAGCTCGGTCTCGAAGCTGACGAATTGGATCATGCGACTGGCCGTGCCGGCACCGATGAGAACGATCGTGTCACCTTCGTCGATGGTCGGCTATCCTCTAGCTTCCGGAGTTGGCTTAGGAACAGCATATTTGTCTTTCGTTTTTCCTTTGGTTTTACCATCACCTTGGCTGTTGCCTTTTGGCTTTTTGGGAGCTCGGACACCGAAAGGAGCCTCCTTAAATTTGGGATTCCCGGGTATGAAGTTCTCCGGCTTGAGGTTGAGGCGGAATGCCGCAAAGCTGAAAGCTGAAGGCAGGTAACCTTCGGGCAGAGTCACCTCGGCCTTCTTCGGTACGGTAAGGTCGAGCCCCCAGTAGACCGCATTGATAACGAGTCTACGAAGATCTTCATCGAGTAGGCCGGTAGAGGCACCCATTGTCGTAGTGAAAATCTTGTTGGTGTTCCCGGTTTCGTTCTTGAATTCACGAACCCAGGTGAGCGGTTGCATAGGATCGTTCTTCCCCGCAACTTCAGCGGAGTCGGGTTCCAGTGTTTCAGTAACGGCACCACGCTGAAGAATAGTCGATGGCTTAAGAGGATTGGCCCCGTAGACATCTTCGGTCACAAAACAGGTGCCGACGCCGTTCAGAACGGGGTGATCTGCATTGGCTTGCTCCACATAAGAGCGGCTGCCCTCGACTTTGTGTTTTCCATGGTGGTTGACCCAGGTCTCGCCGAGAATCTGACGACCAAACCCTTTGTGCCAGCCAGTGTCTTCACTGGCGTTGAAGGAGTATCTCGCCCACTTGCTGTCCTTGGGGAAGTTGAAGGCGTGAGTCGAGGTGCGCAGGGCAATGACCGGGATGCCGCGGTTAAAAGCGGATTCGAATTTCTCCATCGCCTCGTCTTGCCAGTGGCGGAAACGAAGGCTCATGACGATGGCGTCAGCGGAATCTAGCGACTCAGGGTGAGATAGATTTTCGCCGGCGTCCGGGTTGACGCAGCCGTTTTCGTCGAGTGAGAAGAGAACAGTCGCTTTGAATCCCTGTCGCGCAAGGATTTGGGCCAGCATCGGCATAGCTTCTTCGGAGCGATATTCCTCATCACCTGCAAGCAAAACAACGTGCTTGCCTTCGCCCGGGCCTTTGGTTCCCTCGAATACGAGGTGATCAGGACTGCTGGCGCTGTTAGCGACTTCTTGGGCAACGGCGGTAAAGGCTGCGAAGATCAAGGCTGTAGAAGCCGCTAGAATGGTTTGGGGGCGGGTTTTTCGTTTATTTACTATCATGGGATTTTTTCTTAAAAGGGCTAAGATTTTTCGATTTAACAAATTGGTTCAACATTCTGCTGAGCGCAATTTCCGCGAACGCTGGCAATACGCGCGAAGAGAATAGATCGGAATTACCGCGCGGCAGCAACCGATTAAGGGGTAATCACTATTTTTTGGGGGTTGGAGGCAGATATTGGAATGGGGTATCGCCCTCGTTCTCTTGGTTTTCTCCGGGGGTAGAGCGCCCCCGAGCAATGTAGTCCGACATGAGCAGGGTGAGTTCTTCAACGATCTCCGGCTTTTCATTAACGAGATTAACTGTTTCTCCACGATCTTTGACTAGGTTGTAGAGTTGGTGATGTGGCAGGCCTTCCATATTGGCGCGACCGGGGCGGGGATCGCTCCAACCACCGGACCCGGGGCAGAAGGCGAGCTTCCATTCGCCTTTGCGAATGGCAAAGGAGCCGTTAATGGAGTGGTGGACGACGGCTTCACGAAGGGGCTTTTTATCAGCGCCAGTCAGGGCCGGCAGAATACTGACACTATCTTCGCCGGCGTTGTCAGGGTAATCACTACCGACGATTTCAGCGCAGGTGGCAAGCAGGTCGGTGGAGCAGATAATCTGGTCGCTGCGGCTGCCGGCTTTCACCTTAGCAGGCCATTGAGCGATGAAGGCGACACGATGACCTCCCT
>CETE01040869.1_pt1 | contig 29032 bp, 23 predicted proteins | sample 531241 | NCBI WGS metagenome assembly CETE01 (sample SAMEA2622336, study PRJEB7988) | marine metagenome | biome: marine biome (ENVO:00000447); feature: deep chlorophyll maximum layer (ENVO:xxxxxxxx); material: "saline water (ENVO:00002010), including plankton (ENVO:xxxxxxxx)" | depth 30 m
ATTGTGCGTACTCATCACAGCTGTTGCATGGTGACCAAGTGCGATAATCGCTGCGCCAGTTAGCGTGGCTACGTCAATTACTAGCTCTGGGTCGAAGCGCTCTACATAGGTTAGCGCGTCGCATAATACTAAACGGCCTTCGGCATCAGTGTTTAGCACTTCAACGGTTTGACCCGACATAGTCGTTAGAATGTCACCCGGACGGTACGCTTTGCCATCTGGCATGTTTTCACAGCCTGCCAATACACCAATAACGTTAATTGGCAGATTCAGCGCCGCGATAGTGTGCATAGTACCAAGTACGCCGGCAGCACCACCCATGTCGTACTTCATTTCATCCATGGCTTCGCCTGGCTTAATTGAAATACCGCCTGAATCGAAAGTAAGGCCTTTACCTACAAGCACAATTGGCGCTTGATCAGCTGGACCACCGCGGTGATGCATAATACTCATCATACTTTCATTGTCTGAACCACGGCCAACAGCCAAATACGCTTGCATACCAAGCTCGGCCATTTGGGTTTCATCAACGACTTCTGCGGTTACGCTGTCGTATTGGCTGGCAAGCTCTTGCGCCTGCTGCCACAGGTACGCTGGGTTACAGATGTTTGGCGGCATGTTAGCCACATCTTTGGTCACTTTCGCACCGCGAGCAACCGCTAAACCATGCTCAACTGCACGTTCACCAACGGTAAGTTCACGGCGTGTAGGTACGTTAAATACAATTTTACGCAGTGGGCGACGTGGCTCACCTTTCTTGGTTTTAAGCTGCATAAAGGTGTAAAGCGTGTCTTCAGTTGCTTCTACTGCCTGACGTACTTTCCAGTAGGTATCGCGACCTTTAACGTGAAGCTCGGTAAGGAAACATACCGCTTCCATTGAGCCTGTTTCATTCAATGTTTGAATGGTTTTGGCAATAATGTTTTTGTATTGACGCTCGTCTAATTCGCGCTCTTTACCACAACCGACTAGAAGCACGCGCTCGCTTAGTACATTTGGCACGTTGTGTAGCAACAACATTTGGCCGGCTTTACCTTCAAGGTCGCCGCGGCGTAACAAGTTGCTGATATAACCTTCACTGATTTCGTCTAGCTGTTCAGCCACTGCCGTTAGGCGGCGCGGCTCGAAGACACCTACAACAATACATGCGCTGCGTTGCTTTTCAGGACTGCCACTTTTTACACTAAACTCCACGATATCACCTCGCTTTTCGTCGTTTATGGTTTGCACGATGACTAAAATCACGTAACGTTTCGCGCTGCTTTATGTTTTAATACGCAGCATAACTTTTTAGTTCGCTGCAATTCACGCTTAAAGACCTATTGAATATAGGTTAAATTTGCGTCAAAACACCATGCAAACGGTTTATGATTGCAGGCAAAACTTGTAAAAACGGTAAGTTTAAACAAAATTGTGCTTTCTTTCACTAAAATTCCTAATTTTCCGGAAGGGCTGAGATGCTGATATTCCGCTATTTACTTAAGGAAACGCTGAAATCTCAGTTAGCGATTTTCTTTATCCTAATGGCAATTTTTGTCACCTTGCGATTTGTGCGCGTTTTGGGCGACGCCTCGGACGGTGATATTCCCGCTGGGCTAGTGCTTGGCTTCCTAGGTTTATATGCCCCTATCCTCTCTTCATTAGTGCTGCCTATCAGCGCCTATTTGGGCATTATGCTGGCACATGGCAGGCTGTATGTAGACAGTGAAATGACCGTAATGCGAGCCTGTGGTATCAGTGAATGGTATGTAACGCGGGTAATGCTGTTCTTGTCTGTACTTATCATGATAGTCACAGGCGCAATTACCCTTTATTTCGCGCCAATGGCTGCAGAGAACGAATATCAGCTGCGAGAAAAAGCCAGAAATGAGGCGGGAATATCAGCGTTAATGCCAGGTAGATTCCAGCAAACCGGTAACGAAAAAGCGGTTATTTTTGTTCACGATGTAGACAACAACGATAAGCTACAACGTGTGTTTTTATCGCAAAATCAAACGGACGATAGCGAAGGCGACGTGCGCGTTGTTTATGCACAAACTGGTGAAGTGGCCAATAACCCTGACGGCACGCGAAACCTTGTGTTGAAAGAAGGGGTACAGTACGAAGGAAAGCAATCTGAAAAGGCTTTCCGCAAAGTAGAATTTGACGAATACCAAATTCAGATTGCCGATAAACCTGCCGACGAAACTCGTCGTAAGGTAAGCGTACTGCCTACTAACGAACTGTGGGAAGACGACAGTATTGAAGCTAGAGCAGAACTTCAGTGGCGTATTGCCATACCGCTTTCCATTCCGTTTTTAGTACTAATTGCTGTGCCGCTAAGCGCAGTCGACCCGCGTCAGGGGCGCTTTGGTAAAATGTTCCCTGCCATCCTGCTTTACTTGGGATACTTCTTGCTGCTGCTTGCGAGTAGACGAGTGTTAGAAGACGGCAAAATGCCACCTCAGCTTGGCTTATGGTGGGTGCATACCATCATGCTGATTATTGGTGTCATGTTGATTGTGCGAGACAGAAAAACCGGCACTGAGCTTCGCGCTTGGATATTGGGGAAAAAGTAGATGTTTAAGATCCTCGATTTATATATCGCCCGTACGCTGTTAGGCACTATTACCGTTACGCTTAGTGTACTAATTGGCTTAAGCGCGCTTATTAAATTTGTAGAACAGCTGCGAAAAATTGGCGAAGGCGACTATGACATGCTGGTCGCTTTTATCTACGTATTGCTAAGCTTGCCTCGCGACTTAGAGCAGTTCTTCCCTATGGCAACATTGCTGGGCGGCCTTATTGGCATGGGCGTACTGGCTAGCAATAGCGAATTGGTAGTGATGCAGGCCGCAGGTATGAGCCGCTGGAACATCATAAACTCAGCCATGAAGTCGACCCTTGTAATGATCTTATTAGTGATGGCCGTTGGCGAGTGGGTCACCCCGTACAGTGAAACCAAGGCAAAACAGATAAGAACTGAAGCCATTTCAGGCGGTAGTTTATTTTCTTCCGATAAGCTGGTGTGGGCAAAGGATGGCGACCGATTTGTAAGCATAGGTCAGGTGTTAAGCCAAGACTCTCTCAAAGATGTGAGCATATTTAGCTTTAACCCTGACTTGTCGCTAGAGAGCATTACTCACGCTAAAAATGGGGCCTTCGACGGCGACGGTTGGTGGCTAAGCGACGTTGAAGTAACCAAGTTTACTGAAACGAATGTTACAGTAGATGAAAATAACCGCATGCGTTGGAATTCAACACTGACACCAGACAAACTAGGCATTGTTGCGGTTAAGCCAGAGGCTTTATCTATTACTGGGCTGCTGGATTACGTGAACTACCTAGAAAATAACGATCAAGACCCTTCTCGTTATCAACTCGCCTTGTGGCGCAAGGTATTCCAACCTATTTCGGTAGGCGTAATGCTGTTAATGGCATTGTCGTTCATCTTTGGCCCGCTGCGTAGCGTTACAATGGGCGCTCGCGTGATCATGGGCGTACTGACAGGCTTCGGTTTCTTTATTCTCAATGAAGTATTTGGCCCAGTGAGTTTAGTCTATCAGCTGCCACCATTCCTTGGCGCCTTACTGCCTAGCTTACTGTTTGCGGCCATTGCAGGGGTAATGTTGAGGCGTTGATCAAGCTATCACATTCGTCTGATTCAATAGTCAAAACTAATAGAAAAGAGGCCATACAGCCTCTTTTTTTGTGATTTTTTAGCGCCTTACAAGGCATCTTTACCAGCTCTTGTGGTCGTTCGCTTCTTTGGTCAGCTTCAGCACTTCGGTCTTTGCCAGTCGGTCTTGCAGTGATTGTTTATTTTTAAAATCAAACAAAACAAGTAAGGTGCCTAGACCACCTAACGATGCTATTAGGCGAATGAACAAGCGTGGCCAGGTCATTGGCTCTTCAACCGTGCTGTAAATTCGCAAACGCCATGCACGCATGCCTAGGGTTTGCCCGCCCCTGCGCCAGAACCACAAGAAAAACCCAGCTATCCACAAGCCCACCCACGTTTGAATAAGCAGCTTATAACCAAAAGAGGCCTGAATCAGATCGGCAGGTTCAGCATAGCCTTGTAGGTCAAGCGCGCCATTTTTCAGCATAACCACCAGCGTTACTATCATGACCATAGCAGCACACATCCCTACGGCAGTAGCCACGAGCGTATCGTAAATCATTGCCAACAAGCGTCGCACAAACCCCGCTCGCTCAAGTGATGAACTACCTGATTCTGAGTTGGGCGTGTTTTTATCATCCTTCGTTTTTAGAGGATTTGATGATGGGGACTTCTTCTTGGCTTTTCTGTCGTGTCTCGCCACGGGCTTCTCTTCACTTCATTAACAACAGCGTTTATTTTGACACAAGCGCCACAACGCTTAAACAACATAAGCCTTAGTTAACGGCATTTAATAGCGCAATAAGCAAAGAAAAATGATTTCCACCTTTTTGCATCCATTAACCATTGTTAATCGTTATTGCTATTACAAACGGATAATGGACGTAAATACGGTGACAGCAAAAACTCTGGTAACAACACTTCTCGCTAGCTCATTTTCGCTTGGTATGGGCGCTGCAATGGCGTTAGACGACCCCGAAGGTGATATTGAGCATATTCGAGTACGTGGTGACTCATCTGTAAAAGACGGAGAGTTTATCTCGGCTTCGCAGGGATGGGTGTCTGGTGACACCTTGATTGAACGCCCAATGTTGCGCGCCGGTGAAATACTCGAATTCATCCCGGGCATGATGGTGACCCAACACAGTGGTTCGGGAAAAGCCAACCAGTACTTCCTGCGCGGTTTTAACCTCGACCATGGCACGGATTTCACGGTGAGTGTAGACGGTATGCCTGTGAACATGCGAAGCCACGGACATGGCCAAGGCTACAGTGACCTTAACTTTATTATTCCCGAATTTATCGACAATCTAAGCTACTTCAAAGGCACCTATTATGCCAACATCGGCGATTTTTCTAGCGCTGGCGGGGCATTCTTCAATTTAAGAGATTCACTTGAGCAAAACCAGTTGTTCTTAGGTTTAGGAGAATATGGGTTCAAGCGCGCTGTTGCATTAAATCACTTTGAAGCAGGAGAGAACCGCGTTGTTACAGCGTTGGAATATCAAACCTATGACGGCCCGTGGACTGACGTTGACGAAGATGTAAAAAAGAAAAACGCCCATATTCGTTATATTACGCCTTTGTTAGACGGCCAACTCACCATTACAGGAATGGCCTACGATAATAGCTGGAACGGTGCTGACCAAGTACCTGAGCGCGCTATTGAAAGCGGCTTAATAGACCGTCTTGGCTCTATCGACACCCAAGTTGGCGGCGATTCGTCTCGCTATAGTCTCTCCGCAAACTATACCAGTGATACATGGAATGCTTCACTGTATGCCATAGATACAACGCTTAGCCTTTTTTCTAATTTCACTTACTTCCTTGATAACCCAGAGAGAGGCGATCAATTCGAACAGGCCGACGACCGAAAAATTTATGGTGGTGAAATATTCACTACCCTTCCCTTGGCGCTTACGGATGGAAGCAGTATTACCTTAGGCGGCCAGTGGCGTTTCGACGATATTGAAAACGTGGGTTTGTATCGCACCCAAAACTTAACCCGCTTTGGCACTATTCGAGAAGACGAAATAGACAGTAACAGCTATGCACTTTTTGCCCAGTCAAACATTGTGCTAAGTGACGCATTAAGCCTTTCATTAGGAGGCAGATACGATTACTTAGATGTGGACGTTACCAGTAATCTTGGTGCTAATTCAGGAAGCGAAAGTGACGGTTTATTTACCCTTAAAGCAGGCTTGAAGTACAGTGTATCAGACCAACTTACCGCATTTGCCAACGTTGGGCAGGGCTTTCATTCCAACGATGCACGGGGAGCCACCATTAATATAGACCCGGTAAGTGGTGACGCCACCGAAGCTGCTCCCTTGTTAGTAAAGAGCCTTGGCTATGAAGCGGGCGTTAACTATACCGATAACAAAACCTATAACCTGTCTGCTGCCTTGTGGCGCCTAGAGCTTGATAGCGAGCTGGTATATGTTGGTGATGCAGGCTTTACTGAAGCCAGTCGCCCCTCCGAGAGACACGGCATTGAAGTGAGTGCCTACTACTGGATAAGCCATCACCTAACAACAGACATTGAAGCTGCGTGGACCAAAGCCCGATTTAGCGACAGCGTTGAAGGCGAAGGTCGCCACATCGATGGCACCGTGCCAGGTGTGGTGAGTGCAGGGCTAACCTACTATCAAAGAAGTAACCAACTAGGGTTCAGCTATACCTTACGAAGCCGCTACTTAAGTGCTCGCACCGTAGAAAGCTTCGATGAAATTTCACCGCCATCAACATTTTTAGTTAATGCTCAAGTTGCCTATCGCCAGCCAACTTGGGACGTCACGTTAGAAGTACTCAATGCCCTAGACAGTGACGATCACGATATTGATTATTTTTACGCATCTAGGCTGCCCGGAGAGCCAGAGGAAGGGATTGAGGATTTGCATTATCACCCTGTAGAACCAAGAAATGTTCGCCTTACCTTTTCAATAAAGTATTAATACATAAACGCTTTACTGTTTGTGGGTCTGTCTATTGATTAGGTAACCATTCAGGCAGTTGTATATAAAACATGCTACTTTAAGAAGTAGCCGCCAAATAGTTAGAGCAATAAACAAATGGCCGCGCTACAACGATAAAAATAGGAGCAACAATGGAACACGAAACTCTGTTTCCTCTGCTGTGTAAAACCGCAGACGGCGACAAAAAAGCGTTCGCAGAGCTTTATAAGATAACCAGTCCACAGCTCTACGCTGTTGCTTTAAGGCTTTTGAAACGCCCTGAACTCGCTGACGAAGCCACACAAGACGCCTATATAAAAATTTGGCATAACGCCGGTAATTATCAACGAGGCAAAGGTACGGTACTTACCTGGATGGTCAGTATAGCTCGCTATCGTGCGCTCGATTTAATCCGCTATCACAACGTAAGAAATGAAGTCGAATTAAATGATGACGCACCGTCAGGTATGGAAACCACACAATCAATAAAGTTAGAGGCAGAGCAAGCAAAATTGGCCTCTTGTTTAGATGAACTTGATGGACCGCAGCGTCAGGCTATCCATTTAGCCTATGTGAATGGTATGTCGCATCAAGAGGTGGTAACTCACTTGGCATCACCACTTGGAACTATTAAAAGCTGGATAAGACGAGGCTTGCAAAGCTTGCAGAGGTGCCTATCACTATGAATTATTTAAAAGAAGAGCGACTAAACGCCCTCGCCGCTGAATATGTAGTTGGAACGCTGCGCGGCAAAGCGCGTACGCGCTATCAAAAGTTAATGATGCAGTATCAGGCTGTTAGCGATGCAACCGCACAATGGGAGCAATACCTTACTGGATTTGCTGAAACCTTGCCTCCGGTGACACCGCCTGACAGCGTGTGGGAGAGCATACAAGTGAAGCTTGGCCACAAAGCGGCCAATGATACAGAGTTTGTCGGTCAGACTACTAATAGTATACCCAGTAGCGACAATGTAGTTGATCTTGAAAAAGAAAAGCAGAAACGCTGGAAGAACTTATCGTTCATATCCACAGCTGCTGCATTGGTGTTAGCCGTATTGCTTTTCCTGATGCAACCTGTGCCTACCCCAGAGGTTTCCCATATTGCCGTAGTCAATAATGCTGATAACACGCCATTGTGGGTAATAGAAGTATCTGACACAACCATGAATGTTAAGGTCACCGATGCATTTGTGGCGTTAGCAGACAAAGACTATGAGCTTTGGATGGTGCCGGCAAACGGCGAAGCACCAATTTCTCTCGGCTTGATGCCTGAAGTTAATGGCGACTCGCGCGTGACACCAGATATCTTGCTAGATCAAAGTATCGCGGCGTTAGCAGTGAGCTTAGAAGCACCAGGCGGCTCGGTAACAGGCGCACCAACGGAAGTGCTATATATAGCGCCGATTGTTTCCGTGTAATTTTACGCACAAAGCAGCACACCAAAAGGCCACGAAACGTGGCCTTTTACTTTTTATAAAAACTTTATTTTAATTTTTTAAATATTTTTGCATCTAAGGTGAAACCTCAGTCGTTTGGTCTCTTGAACTCATAAAAAAGCAGAGAGACTCGACATGATCCAATTCAAACGCAAAACTTTGTCACTGGCTGTCGCCGTGACATGTGCAGCCGTAACTGCTGGCGCAATAGCGTCAAGTCACCGAGAAGCACCTAATATCACTCGCCACCCAGCGTTAGATAGCACCGACTTCTATGCTTTCAATAGCTATGAACAAGGCCGTGAAGATTATGTGACTTTCATAGCAAATTATATTCCACTGCAAGATGCCTATGGTGGCCCTAACTACTTTGCAATGGACCCGAATGCGCACTACGCGATTCATATTGATAGCGATGGCGACGCGGTTGAAGACTTAAGCTTTGTTTTTAAGTTTAACAATATGCTTGCTGCCGATAACGAAGGTATCGCCTTGCCTATAGGCCCTGAAGGCGAACAGAAAATGGTGAAAGTACCGCTTAAAAATGTAGGCGGTATCAGCGCAGACGATTCAAGCGCAGCAAACTTCTCGGAAATGTACAGCCTTACTATGGTGAGTGGCGACATGCAGACAGGCACGCGCACTACTCTTAATCCCGCCATGGGCGATATGTTTAAAAAGCCGCTTGATTACATTGGTAATAAAACCTTTACCAGTGAAGCGGAATACGTACGCTATGCTGAAAGCTTTATTTATTCGTTCAGCATCCCTGGGTGCGATGACATGGCCAAAGTGTTTGTTGGTCAGCGTAAAGACCCCTTCGTTGTTAACTTGGGCAAAACATTCGACCTGGTAAATTATGTACCTGTTGAGGGCGACAGCGCACCGGGCGCAGGCGATGGTGAAGGTTTTCCTGGCGGTATAACGCAAAGTGCCATGAATGATGACTTAGCCGATAAAAACGTGACAGCGTTATCTATTGAAGTACCTAAGGCGTGTGTTACAGGTGAAGGTAATGGCGTAATTGGTAGTTGGACCACGGCAAGCTTGCCGCAAGCGCGTATCCTAAACCCAGATGCTACTTTTGCGAAACCTGAGACTAATGGTGGTGCGATGACTCAAGTGTCTCGTTTAGGTAGCCCGCTAGTAAATGAGCTTGTTATCGGTATTGGCGATAAAGACAAATTCTCTACTTCTCATCCAAGTGCAGACGGTCAATTCGCTGATTATGTAACCCACCCTTCTTTACCAGAACTACTGAACATTCTGTTTAAAGATGCAGTGAATACTACGCTGGGTACGGATATTGAGACCCTTGCGCCGACGAATTTCCCGCGTATGGACTTAGTAACAGCGTTCCTTACAGGTTTCCCTGGCGTTAACCAGCAAGCAACTGTAACAGCATCAGAAATGCTGCGCCTAAACACAGGGATCCCAGCAACGCCAGCCGAATCGCAGTCAGCATTTGGTGTGGCAGGCGATGACTTAGCAGGATTCCCGAACGGTCGCCGCCCAGGTGATGACGTGGTTGATATTGCCCTTCGCGTTGTTATGGGCCGTTTGTGTTATCCCATCCCGGTAGCAGGTGAAGATACAGACCTTGGCCTTTGTACACCAGAGGACGCCAGCGTAGGTAATGTACCTTTCACTGATGGTGCACCTGTAGATGCAAGCATGATTGATTCATCGTTTCCTTACCTAAAAACACCACTTGCTGGCTCTGAATAAGGAGATCCATCATGTCTATGAAGATTAGGTTATTTAACAAGAATCCAAATGCCCCCGCGTTTGTTAAGTCGGGTCAAGCCCCTTTGCAGAAACATAAGTTGTGGGTCATTTCTGGATTGGTGCTAGCGCTAACTGGTTGTTTCGATAGTGATGACGATAACGATTATCAAGCGCCAGAAGAAAATGCAGCGCCCGTAGCCATTGATGAAATGCTAACGACGCAAGCAGATATTGCGTTTGATGGCACGTTGACAGCAACCGATGACGATGGTGATGCACTTACCTTCGGGCTTGGTGAAAACGGTACGTTAGGTAATGCAGAAGTTAATGCTGATGGCAGCTTTACCTACACACCTAACGCTCAGGTAACAGGTAGCGATAGCTTCACATTCACCGTTTCTGACGGCGTAAATCCAGAAGTTACCGCTACTGTTAGCGTTACGATTGAGGCACAGCAGGTATCGTTCTCTAGCTATACCCGTGACGCCTTTAATCAAGCACCAACCGATGAACCTCTGCCAATTAACGGGCGCGAGTTCACCCAAGATGCTGACGACACCACGTTCGATGATTTATTGATTGGTCAATAACGAGCGGTCAGTACACAGTGTCAACCGTAAAGCCAAGGACGGCTTTTATAAAGGAAGTTCTGATGAAGTTGATGAGAAGCAGTACTCTCATACTCCCTATAATGAGCGTATTGTCAGCCCTAACAGTCTGTTCGGTATCTGCTCAGTCTGAAAAATTCAATTATGATACCGTCATCGCAACGTGGCAGCCTAGGCAGCTATCCATAGCAAGTATCGACGAAGCGGAAAAAATTTTAACTTCAAGTAGATACCTTCAAGCAAAAGGTGATGAGAGAGAGCGTATTGTTAGGTTCACGAACATAATGCGACAAAAATTCGATTCTTTGAACGCAGGTCAAAAAGAGCGTTTAGTTGTTTTAGAAGCTCGACTACTTCAAGGCATTCATAAGTTCGAACAAGCCAAGCAACATCTCAATCAAATAGCCCGCTTTCGCTCTCCAGCTGCACAGTTATTGTTGGCAGATATAAACGTTCAGCAAGGTAACGCTAAAAAGGCGAAAGAAAACTGTGAAAAGCTGGTAGGGCAAACAAGTTTTTTAATCGCTTTCACGTGTATGGTTAACGCTGATTTTTCACAAAATAAAGACGTAAAATTTTTGAAAAAGCTTAGCGCTTTTGAGACCTACACGAGTACAGTGAGACCTGCGGAGCGCCAGTGGTTTTATGAAGTACTCGCAGACATGTCGCTTCAACTTGGTAACGCTGAAGCCGCGCTTGAGCATTTGTCAAAAACAGAATTCGAAAAGCTACCTATAAGCGCAATGTTAGTTTGGGCCGACGCACATTTTGCGTTGAATAACTATAAGGCAGTGAGTTCTGGGTTTAGCAACTCCGTACCCGATATATTGACAGCCGACGATGGCTTACTACTTAAATGGGCCATTGCCGAACGAGCGCAAGGTATTGTGCGCTCTGAAGTGCAAACTCAACTTGCAAAGAACATGGAAATTCGAGTATGGCGAGAAGACAGTTCTCACGCCGCACAGGTCGCCACTTACTTTTTAGAGATTGAGCCCAATTACCCACTGGCGCTTAAATTTGCCGAAATTAACTGGCAATACGCACAGTCATTAGATGACAAAAACCTCCTAGAGCGCGCTCGACAGGCTAATGAAGTATCGACCAATGCTTAATGTTCTCCCCCCCCTTCAGTAAACGAGTCATGATTAAATTTATCACATTTTTCATCTTCGCCGCCTTCAGCGTTTTCACGCAATCCCACGAACTGAGCAACGGCTATTTAACGCTTACAAATGATTCAAATAACACTTTGTCTGGCGAGCTATTGCTAAAGCCTGAAGATATAGGGCAAACAGCAGGGCTAGATAGCAATAATGACGGTAACTTGACCTGGGGTGAAGTCAACAGAAACCACACTATGGCGAACGACTATATCCAAAACCACCTAGTGATTCGAGGTAGCGAAACGCGATGTACGGTTAGTATTGCTCCCCCTTCTATACGAGATATATCTGCAGAGTCATTACTGGTATACCCGCTGTCGGTAAATTGCGTATATGTAAACGAAGTATCGATACAATACACTGGCATAGTTAGCGATTTTCCCACCCACAAGCTACTCACAACGGTAACGTTAAACGATCACACAAGTGTTTATGTGCTAAGTGATGAACGCTCTCATGTTACTATTTCTGCTACAGGAAACAGCTGGACTTCGCAGTTTGGGGAGATGGTTTATCAGGGAATTTGGCACATTTTCATTGGACTAGACCATATACTGTTTTTGGTTGCTACGTTGCTCACCGTTAATCTTTACAGGGAAAATAAGAGCTGGGTGAAAGAGCAAAGCAAAAAGCACATTATAAAAAGTACAGTGATATTGGTAAGCACGTTTACGTTAGCGCACTCAATTACATTGACCGCTACAGCACTGGACTTTATTACGCTAGATAGCCGTATTGTTGAGCTAGGCATTGCTATATCAGTGGCTATAACTGCGCTTAACAATATATACCCTATCATCATGCGTTTAGGGTTTATTACCTTTGGGTTCGGCCTACTCCATGGAATGGGATTTGCGAGTGTGTTTGGCGGCCTTAACGCCCAGTCGGGCAGCTTGGTAATGAATGTATTCGCTTTTAATATAGGGGTAGAGCTGGGTCAACTTGCCATAGTTACGATGCTATTGCCCTTACTTATCTTACTTAGAAACGTAAGGTTATATTCAAAAGCCATAATGCCAATTGCGTCGTCAGTAATCGCGGTAGTAGCGATTAATTGGACGCTTCAGCGTTGGTAAAAGTGTGCGTTCTGTTGATTAATAAGAAATAGATAAAGCAAAATACGCTTTTGAACAATCTTTCGGCACTTAATCACAAAAAGCTCAAAAAGTTGTTGTATAGGCGCGCCGCATCGCTATAATGCCATGCATCAACACCACGTTGATAACCATACACAATGCCAGTGTGATGGAATTGGTAGACATGACGGATTCAAAATCCGTTGCTAGCGATAGCGTGGCGGTTCAAGTCCGCCCACTGGTACCAACATTAAGCCAACTTTTTAGTTGGTTTTTTTGTGTCTGAAGTTCAGCAAATCGCCACGCAAGCGTGTCGGCCGAGTGTCGGTCCAATCAAAGCCCGCCCACTGGTACCATCTCTTCTTTTTAGAAGTAGATACTGAAACCGACCTTTAAGTCGTTTTTTTGTGTCTAGAAGAAAGTTGGCATCAAAGAAGCTATCACTGCTCTAGGTCAGCATATCCGTATAGCACGCTCTTCAAACATTAAATTTAAGGCTCGATACTATTTGGTTTAGTTGAGTATTTAGTTTGCGTTAATCGTCATTAACGTTACCTATATTTTTTATTTACTTGTATCGATATGCGTACATCAGTCAAATCTTACACGTCCGGTTAAAATGGTTGTTGAAGAACTCAGGGAGTGAGGCTGTCTTTCGGCGGAGACGTGTAAATTGCAGTTTTTAGCACACTTCAGGTAAACAAAGCGTATTGTCGAAAGACAGTAAGAGCTTTAGGCTGGCAATACAACTCATCTCTAAATGTGAAAAATACTTGCATATTATTGTTTGAAGAGTGTTGCTACCACTATAGACTTACAAAATCTGAATTCGCCGCTTTACTCAAAGTTCTAGATTTTAAATGGATTTAATAACACTTATCTCATGTACCCTCCTTGCAAGTCTCATTATGACAATGAATATGGGGCTAACGTATTTATCCAGCCCCGACGAGAAATACATAAAGTATTGGCTAAATGCTGGTGTTTTATTCGCTTTATCAAACATTGTCGCTTTGTGTCTGAATATATTCGCCCCTGAAAAGGCGATATCTCCGGTAATTGCCAATGCATCTTTTTACGCGGCGCACGCGGCTATTTTAAATGGGGTTTACGTTTATCTATATACAAGGCCCATTCCTTTATTGGTAAGCGGCATATTTATCTTGTCAGTAGCTTTACACGCAGTACCTGCGGTCGCCAATTCCGTTGAAGTTCGCTTTTTCGTATTTAGCCCTATCATCATTTTGCTTGACCTATTGTCATCCTTTTTGCTGTTCAAGAATTTATATCGCAAAGACTCACATTCCTTCTGGCCTTTACTCATTACTCTTATTATTTTTTCAGCTCTAATGATCATAAGACTCTTTGTTATAGCCATTAGCGACGAGCGGTTAAGCCTCTTTGGTAATGATTACCTGCAAACCGCAGGCTCATTCGTAATAATTGCCTTTATCTTTTTGCTGACTATAGGTTTCAATCACATAGTCACTTGGAAAAAAGAATTAGCACTCAGAGACTCAATGCTTACTGATTATTTGACTGGCTGGTCTAATAGGAGAGCCCTTGCAATTAAAGCTGATAAAGAGTTCTCTCGATTCAAGAGACTTAATCACCCCCTTGGTATCTGTGTGTTTGATATTGATCACTTTAAAGTTTTGAATGACACCTACGGGCATTTATCAGGAGATCTAGTACTTAAGGCTGTTACGAGTTGTGTGGCCGACGAAGTTAGAGACTATGACTTTTGTTGCAGATTTGGAGGGGAGGAGTTTGTTTTACTTCTTCCAAATATTGACTCAGTTAGTTTAAAAAATACCACCGAACGAATTCGGTCTGCTGTTAATAACTTAGCAATCAAGGGTAATGACCATACAATGTCTGTCACGGTGAGTATTGGTGGAGCAATAGCGAACAATGATGATCGCAGTTGGGAAGAGACGCTTAAAAGGGCTGACAAAAATTTATACAGCGCTAAACAGTCCGGCAGAAACAGAGTGGTTATAGACAAGTAGTGAAGCCGAAACTCGTTATTTTCGATTATCGAGCGATCACCATAAGGTTTCACTCATGTCATATACTTACCCCACCCTAGCGGTTCAAGAGGTGTGAGAGATAGCTACATGCTTCAATTTAAAAACCGAATGTACCCTCTCCTATCTAAATTTGTGGAATATTAAAAGCAAATTTAGCTATTTTAGAATGCATCAAAGCTCAGTTGCTGGGCCAGCATATTATTCTTAAGGAAGAGCAATGGCTTTAACTCAAATGCAAATAATTCAGTCGCTGGGAGAAGCGATGACTTGGTTCGAGCGAGAATTAACTTGGGGCGTGCCTCCTACTGAACTTAGGCATCTAATTGGCCGAATCGGTGAACTTTATGCCGCACTCATTACAAACGGGCAAATGGCTACAGAAGTGAATCAAAAAGGCTATGATGTCGTCAGTGCTAACGGCGAGAGAATATCCGTCAAGACGACGGCTATGATGGGTTCTAGTGGGCATATAGCGTTCAATCCCAACACACTTATATCTGTTGACCGCATTATTATTCTGAGGATCAACACTGAAGAGATGCAGATCGAAACTCTCCTAAATGAAGAAAAAGGAGTTGCAGAAAGTTTGATGCGCGAAACGAGCGGTACTAGCGGGAAGTTGGCAATATCACTATCGAAACTTTTAAGCATTAAAAAGCCAAACAGTAAAATCAGTGTATTAAAATCTATTCAAATTTCAGAGTACACAATCAAAGAGTTGGAAAACGGTACAATAGAAGTCGAAAGAGATAACCAAGTACTCACTCCAGCTAAGCCGATACTTCGCGAGCTAGCGACGCAACTCAACATCAGTATCCTCAACGGAGCGGGGAATCCAATGAATACGAGGCAACTTGGTAGCCTTATCATAAAAACAATAGTTAACTGAACAGTAGGCTTATGCAAGAAGTTATTTTGAAGCTTGGTGGAGAGGGAGAAACCTTATCACTAATAGGTACTCGAGGTACTGATGGTTTAAGGAAATACCACTTACAAACAAGTTCAGAAGCCTTGTCAGAATTGCTATCTGAAAGCGATAGGTTAACGTCCTCTAAAAAACAGCGTCAGATAAAGGTGAGTTCATGGAAAAAAGCATGTGACCTGCTTGAACAGTATCCTAGTTGGTACAAGCTTCATCCAATAGACATTCATCCTGACTTCGCTTCGAAGATACATAAACTCTTTTCCACAAAGAATGACTCCTCAATACATCACAACAAGATAAAGGATATATTTAGACCTGATAACACATCAAATACCGATACCAAGTTGCATGTAAATACCCAACTTAATTCGATAAGTATTGATAAAATTAAGGAGCTTTATGAACAATATTACGCTCTGATTAAATTAGAGATTGAAGAGTTTGGAGTAAAAGCTACCGAAGTACGACAATTAATAGGTCGAATCGGTGAATTTTATTGTGCACTAAAAGTTGGTGGTGCATTAGCTTCTAGAGCTAATCAACACGGTTTTGACGTAATATCAAAGCACGGCAAAACTATAAGTGTAAAAGCAACAGCTCAGGTAAATGGATTTGTTGCAATCTCAGCTTCTACAGCCAATTTAGCAGATGAACTCATGCTTATTCAGTACACGGCCGGTAAGCTGAACATTGTTTACTATGGTTCAATGGAGCCAGCCTTAGACTCTGCACGACATTACCCAGAAAAAATGAAATTTGAGTTAGATATTGGCAGTGCTAGAAAATTAGAAAGCTACAAGTCCAAAGTATCAGATATTTAAAGCTCAGTTGTACTAGCTCAGTGTGACTCTAGATACATCCACGCTTTCTATATTCAGCCTCCCAAGCCTTGAAGCGCTGTGTAAGTAGCTCTTTAGTTTTCAATCCTCGTGCGAGCGCACGTTTGCTTTTTGCCCTTTCTTCTTTATTTTCGAACGTTACTCCGGATAGCTCCTGCTCAAACATACTAGGAACGACATGACTGTAATGTTGCTCTATCATCGCAATACTAGTACCGCATTGTCGAGCGAGTACATCAACTCTTAAAGTTCGGCTAAGTAATTGCCATGTTATGTAGGTGTGGCGCAACGAATAGAGTGTCCTAGGTCCATCTGGGCTGGCCTTTAATCCAGCTTCTTCTAAAGCTGATACAAAGGTTCTGCCTAGCTCATTGGTACTTGAGCCGTCAGCTAGTACAAATATCTTGTCAGACGGTCGGCGATTCGGAAAACGCTCCATTAAGTTCATTAGGGGAAAGACAAACTCATCTTTGCACACGACGGTTCTCGTCCCAGTATGTTTTGTAGTCTTACCCTTCCTTACCTTAATTTTAAAAATAACCTGGTGCTCTTGCCTTGTCATGAGGATGTCACCCCAAGTTAGTTCTTCCATTTCAGTGCCGGGACGAATACCTGTATTGATGACTACGTCAGCATAATCGAGTAACAGTTCCCTTATTTGCCGAGTCTTTTCCTTGCGGCTGTTGTCCCTCATGTTTTCTAGAGTTTCAACAACCTTCTCATATTCAACTTCACTGAAAGCAGCACGTCTAGCCCCCTGCTCTCCTTTGTTACTTAATACTGGAACCTGAACTGGCAACATCCATTGGTTTTCGACAGCAGCCTTAAACACCATTTGTAGCGCAGCGTTATGATTTAGTAATGTAGACTTGTTAAGGACCTTTCCAGCCTTTTGTATTCGCCAAATATCGAACTCTTTGAGCTTGTCTTGGTCAATGGAAGTGATATACGTGCGGTCGAAAAATGGAATGTGATATTTTTTCAAAGCTCCCATATAGTCTTTATAGCTGACTTTACCGCCGCCGTGCGCGAGCTCATGTTCCATTGCAAGAATACTCTTTTCAGCCACATCGCGAAAACGCTTGCTTTTTGTGAGCGTCCCGGTTTCCGCTTTTATTTTCCACTCCATACGCAGTAATCTAGCCGCTGCTACAGCTTCTTCTTTATCAACTTGTTTAGTTGATTTGCAATGCCATTTCCCGAAAAGCTGAAAACGGGCGTACCACTTTTTGCTGTTATCTTGCAGGAAAACGTAGAGCGTATCGTCGATGTCGTGTCTTGCTAGCTGCTTAGCCATAAATACTCATTTGCAAAGAAAAAATAATGCGCTTACTTCGAGTATATATGGCCTAGTGACAATAGCTACCTGTTTTATATAAACATTTTTGATTATGTTAATTTATCGCTAACATTGTCTGCACACATTTGACTGACTACATCTCTTCAGTATCTGAAGGCTTCATGAAACTGAATAATCCAGTTTTAATTACTATCAACTTCATGAAAGCTTTTGTTCAAAAAATCGACGCTTTGAACCAAAAGATGGAATGTTAGAGTTCATCGAGCTTTAAACTTGTTTCTATTAGTAGCGTTAAGCTGATTTATATTAACGCTACTAATGGTAAGGTTCTAATTTATCGCCACTTGAGCACAGTCTTCAGCTTTCTGACAAAACGGCATGATCTCAGCTTATTTTTCTTTCGCGCTGCTAGCGTATCTAGCTGACGACACTGCTTCAAGAACGCAACCCTCTCTTCACTGTTCTCTAAGTTTGTATTCATAATAAAAGCTTATAAAAATGACGCTCTATAGCAATTAAGTAAGACTTAAAAGAATCTTTGCTGTCCGCTTCATCAACAATTTTGACAAAATGACGACATTCCTTAGTAACAGAGTCTTGATAAAGCTCATTGGTGGCTTTCCAAAAAGCCCGTTTGTCCGCATACTGCCCCAGTGCATCTGTAATAAAAGGCATGCCATCAACCCGCCCTTGAAGAGCATCAGGCCATGCACGATTAACAAGTAAGTGGTTCTCGTGGATGGTCACTTGATAGACAAATTGAATATTGCCGTCTTCATCAGCCCAACAAGGTGGGTGGTCGAGACCATTTCCTTCATCACCCAAACGCTGCCGGAGATTAGCATTCTGCCCTTTCAGCATCTGCATGTCATCCATGATACGCTTTGCTAACTCTTCCGGAGTTTCATTAACAGTTTTCTCGTCTTTTGCTTTGTTTGCGGCCTGTAGAATCTTGACTACATTAATGTATTGGTCGAGTTGACCAGCATCCATCTCTTTTTCAGGTAATTGAGCTTCTAAGTCTTTCTGGCGCTGAATGTAGTTAATAGCCTTCTCAGTATCTTCAGATAACCCTTCAAATACCGCATCCGGCGAAATCAGAGTAGGAGAATTAACGGCTTCTCTCATCGATAAGGTCGTCGCAATCAAAGTATCATTATCCTGCTGGACTTTTTCTAGTTGAGCCTCAAGTTGCTCGTTTTCCTGTAATGCTTCATCTTCTTTGGCGACCAGCTCCCCAATTTTCAGTGCTGCAAAAGCAAGCAAAATGAAAAAAAAGATAAATGCCAGTTCTGTCAGCGATGTCTCAACGATAGATTGAGACTTATCGGGAGAAATATTACTCATTAATCCACTTTTGCCTCAAGTTTTTGGAGAGCAGAATTCAGACTGCTATAGAGATTCTTTAGATCTTTTGCAGCAAGCTCATTCATGGACTTCAGAGACAGAGAAGCATGTTCAACAGCAGATAGTGAGTTTTCCATTTTCTGCGACGACGCCGCAAGTATATCATCCTGCTGCTCGATATGTTTCTTCGCATTTCCTAGTGACGCTATGAGGCTTTCGTTAAGTTCTCTTAAGGTAGTAATCGAACCTTTTTTCTCATCAAACAGGGAAGCTTCTTTTTCCAGCACCTCGTGGTGTTTATTCATGATCTTAGCTGAGGATAGCGATATCACTTCCACATTCTTTATATTGTTGCCTATTTCCTTAATTATCGCTTTTTGACCCTCTATTTGTTCAATATAAGCTTGCGTAGCATCCGCTATGGCTTGTTTCGACTCTTTGGTTAGACTCTGCAGTTCACCTTTGTTGCCTGCTACTGCCGTAGCGACACTCTCGAGTGAACGATTTAGGGCCTCGACTTGCGCTTTTGCACTATCTCCAAAAATACCGATGAGTTTATCCTGACGCCTCGCCATAGAGTCTTCAAAAGAATCATATTGAGTGACCAATCTTCCATTCGCAGCAGCAACTTTGTCAGTAGCGTCTTTATAGCTCACGGAAAGGGCTGATGCTCCTGCTGAAAACGTTTCCAATGCATTCGTCACGGACTTTTCAACTAACTGCGGATCGACTTTCACCTGATCTATCCGGGAACACAAGTTATTCACTGACAAGTCAATTTGTTCACTGATTGCCTTGGTCGTGGTATTCAGCCCATCTCCCGCGTGCTTGAATGCGTCCTTTGTATCGAGTGCCGCTTGACCTATATCTGTGGTGATAGCAACAAAATCACTAGTCACTTTCTCAGTCATCGTTCGAAGTTGAGCGAGAAACCTATCCATTTCCCGTTCAATTTCACGGTCAAGCCTTTCCCTGCGTTCAGTAGACTCCATGGAAAAGGTCGTGGTGACTAAACGTGCGACTAATCCTATGATTGTCGTTGTCATAGCTGCTCCAAAGGACCCGATAATATTTGAAATTGAAACGTCTGCATCACCTAACGACACTAGAGAAGCAGTAAGCGCAACAAGCGTTAAAATAAAACCAAGGTAATAGTAGCTGTCCCCTATGATGAGGGCAGGAACGTCTACTTCAGCTCGCACAGTCCAAAAGATATAGCCTGACAATACAATTACTGGCACTCCTATTGCTGTCCAAGGTGAACCGATTATTGTGCCGAACGCAGTGCCGATACTGCCTACAATAACGGCTGAAATAAACAGCTTTCTAATCGCGTGCTTTTCAATACTCTTTAAACTTAAACCTGAAAGATACTTTGACTGCATGATTCTCTCTATTACTTAACCATCTCAACGTCTTCAACGACGCCATGACTCTGCCTAACCAAATTCTCCCAAAAGACCATGTGCTTGTTTGTTTGCAATTGACGATAGGCTGGACGAACCACATACATGAATTTCACTGAAACTCCATCGAGATACGGCAACGAGGATTTGAGGTTTGCATTTGAACTGACTTCATTTTCGCTAAAGGAGCTCCTGTAATGTGAGAATAAAGGTGAATGTTGCAGCAGATCGGAAACTACGATTAGCTCTTTAGATGACGCTTTCGAACTTACAAACGCATCGATAGACACATACTTCATGCCTTCAATGATTGGAGACTGCTCGGCAGTGGGAACATTCTCCAAGTCGTTGAAAAGGGCCGCAACTTTATCGAAGAACCTTTCACGCCAACGCTCTTTTAACCGACGAGGGTTACTATCTAATGTACTCTTGTCACCGCCATCCCCTGGATTGCAAACACTGATTGCAGCCGCGAGCTCTTCAGACGACGCATTGAGATAGTAGATGTCAAAACGCTGATATAACTCAGCGGTCTCCACTATTTCATCAAGTTTTTTCTTAAGATAAAAAGATTGATCACGAGACAATGAATCTGTCGTGTCAATCAAAATCGCAGTACGTTTATAAACCCCTTTCACGGGGCAGTTTGTTTCCTTATCAAGCACAATCTTGGCACTGACTTTACTGAAATACACATACGCACCTGCCCCAAATGCAATTAAAACAACAAGTAATAAGGAGATGCCTATAGCATTCTGCTTGTTCTTTTTTTGTCTTCTCCGAGACATTCTAAAGCTCCTCAACCTTTTCTTTGTAAATCTGAAGCAACTGATTTTTTATCTCAGGTAACCGGTTGGCAATTTCATCTCGACGTTGCCTTACGACAGAACGCTTGTCTTCTACAGCATCAGGATGAAAATCATGAGAAAACTCTGATTGGGGTCCTAGGTCAAAATATGAGGGAGCTTCGTCTTCTCGGTTTTGCTTGTTTATCTGGCGATAAGTAAGCACACAACTTTCAAAAACCTGCTTGTGCGCAGCGACAAATCTATCCAAAATAGAAATCTGTTGCTTAATAGTTCGATGGCTTCGCTCTAGACGGTCTGCTCGCTCCTGACAGATATGGAAATTTTCGTCAACCTTTTCAAGATATTCTGCGTGCAGTTCATTCATGGATCTATGCCATTCATTAAGCACTTCAGCTAAATCATCGATGGCATCTCTAAGCTTTCTGTCAATTTTTCCGAATTTCGGATAAGCATCATCTGACTTGTAGGCATCAATGATAACAATCGTCGTAAGAAGCAGCCCAATGCCAAAAAGCATCCAGGATGCTGTTTGAGACAATGCAAAAGGTGATTCTATAAATCTCTCTACAGCAAGTGCATTCGCATTGTCCGGATCAATGCTTAAAGCCGTTCGGTACTGGCCCACAAGAAGATTCCACGCTAGGGCAAGACATATTAAAACCGTTCCCCCAACTCCAGCGGCAACTTTTTTAACTTTATCGACATGATTTAAGTATCTGAGACACATCCCGCCGACAAGCCAACCAATCACCAGATTGATCAGAGAAGCAACCAATGCTTGCCCTGCCCCACCGAATAACCCCAGATCATTCCCCTCGGCAAAGAACATCGCATTTAAGCAAGTTTCACCAAGAACAATGAAGGCAGCAATACCATACACAAGCCATTTACTTTCAGGATAATCCGCTTCCCGGCGCAAATTGTTTTGGCGTTTGAATTGCTCGAAATCGGTTTCCAGCCGATCAACTTCGGATTTTGCCTGAGAATGCTCAGTCTTATAGGCCGTGAGCTCCACAGCGGATTCTTTCTCGAACGAGTCAGGAAGTTGCAATAGTAGAGACGCTTCAGCTTCGATAGAGATTGATTCAATTGAACTTGCTACAGCATCATAAGCTTTTTGAGCGCTTAAGCTGGCCTGGTGAATCTTTTTTTCTATCGCGCCTTTTATAGTTAATTCAGCTGAGTCAGGCGATTTATCAGAACTGAATGGAAGATTCTTTTTGCCATTTCGCTTGGCTATACCCTCTACGTCTAGTTCATCAAGATACTTAGCTTCTTCTGGTGTTTCCCAGTCGATAGGCTCAAATACGCCAATCATTTTTTTGTCTTTATTCAGGATCATGCACTTCTCAACACTACAAATCTTGATTCAAAACCCCAACACGCAGAAACAGTTAGCGACTACATATTTTGGAATCAGCAGTGATGATGAGGAAGGTGATTAAGCATGTCTAAGACAAGCCTATACAGCAGACCGGACCATCCATATCCAGCGGGTTGGAGAGTAACTTCATGACATTAATTTACAGTATGTTGTTTCCCAAAGCTAGGTGGTTAAACTCTAAAGTCATTACTTCGAGCTTAGGCGTACAAATTCAAACCACAAATCATCTAATCATTGTCATAACGACACGATAACAATCTATGACGAGTTTTAGTCTGCAATCCGTGGAAGCTAATTCATAGTTATTAGCCCGCAGTTTGCACAACCGAAGCCGTAAAATGTGATGAGCTCTGATTGTTCCATTTCGATTATATGTAACTTCATGGCAGTAGCCAGTTGTTTTACGTGGATATTTATAGGTTGCGTTAATACACATTAACGTGACCTATTAGTCTGAATCTAGAAACCTGGTGGCGGTTCAAGTCCGCCCACTGGGTACCATCTCTTTTCTTACCAATGAAAGAGATAACAATAAGCCGACGCAAGTCGGTTTTTGTGTCTGAAATTCGTTGAACGCTTTATTAACGCATAACCTTCGAATCTTCAGCGTTCGCTGCGACCGACTAAGCCATAGTTTCACTGTGAAAGTAAATAGGACAGTCACTTTCCCTAGCTATATTTGATAATGGCAGCTGATTTTATAAATCCCCCACACAGCCGAAGTTCTTAGCCTTTTAATATGAACAAAGATCTAATTGAGAAATGGGCTAACAATTAAAATGAAGAGCAGTCGCTATATTGAAGCTGAGGATATTATACTGTCACAATACCAGTGAAAGGCGTTCCAAGCGTCTTTCACTGGCTCCTTGTTTTAAATGAAAGAAACTTTGCTCGTTTATGGGACTGATTTGAAACTTAGAACAACTTCTAATATTAAAACTCAAAATGAAAGTTAACTAATTCATAAAGTTGCGCTTGTAAACTATAAAAATGGAAGCACAGCAATACCAATTGCAAGCCATACATACGCGATTATCGAAAGCGTCAGCAATACCCAATCGCCAAGGCTTTTACTGCCTGAGGTCGATTTCTCTTTTTTGGAGTAATGCCAAAAGATGAATGCGCCGGTTAATGTAAGAAAGGCCACATTCAAGAAAAAAGCGTAATCAATGTTGAAGAACTCCCGATCGGTCATCGACTGAAACCCGGAGGCATCTGGTAAGTGCCCCAAGAGATCGAGTCCGTAGTGCATGACGAGCGAGACTCCTACAAGGGCACATAGAAATACAATCAGTATATAGATAGCCATTTTCCAGCCATAGTACTGCGCCTGAATCCGCAACACTGGAAATACCACCAAATCACTAAAAATAAACGCCATTACTCCGGCGAAACTGACCCCCTGCCCGAATAACACCGCCGCTAGCGGAATGTTGCCCATTGAACCAATAAACGTAAAAAAAGCCGCGACTGGGCCTACGATTGTCTGTGCGAGAATTTGTAAAAAGGAATTCGACTCCTGTCCGGCCCCTATGAAGAGAGATTGAAAAAATTCAGTGGGAACGAATACCGCGATGATACCGGCAACCGTAAATCCAATGGTTACATCTTTCCATACCATCTTCCATTCCATTGTGTAACGGCTGGCAACTTGGTGCCATCCTGCTTTACTCATTATTTTATCTTTCCAGCCTTTTTCCTTACTATTTGCCTGGCTGTCGCCTCCCTCTGCTTTTTTCGCGTGTGATTGCGCTTTTTCCTCAAGCTCTTTTTTACACGTCAGTTTGACCAAAAGCCACACGGCCAGGATAAGCAGAATACCACCGACATATTCTCCTACAACGAACTGCCACCCAAGAAAAATAGAAATGATTATGCCTAATTCCACCACCAGGTTGGTGGACGCCAACATGAAAGCAAGCGAAGGAACTAAGCCTGCACCTTTTACAAATAGGGCACGCGTCGTCGATAACGCAGCGAAGGAACATGAACTGGAAATAAAACCAAAGAAAGTGCCCAATGCCACACTTTTAGGGCCGGCTTTTCCCATGGACTTTTGCATGCGCTCTTTGGTCACAAAAACTTGGATCATTGAGCTTATTAGGTAACCAAGCGCGAAAGCCCAAAAAGCCATCCAAAACAGACCCAAGGTAGTGTGAGCCGCCTCTTGCCATTGCGTTAAAAACTCACTCATTGTTCTCTCCTTTAAGACAATGTTAATCAATCGCCGATTCAATTAATGGCTTTATGGATTGCTGCGTATTTGTATCTCAACCATCGGTGCATGGAACATTACATTCTGTGCTGTATCATGATGCCTGAGCCTGAAGCACTTGGTTGATACGTGACGAAACAAGTCAGTGCTAAGAGAATGAATTATTTAAGGTGATGCGGGTATTACTTCTCATCAATACTGATGTCTCTTGCTTTAGTGTAAGCTTCCCAACCTTCTTTTGCTGCATAAGGTACAATGAGCAATGCCGCCACAGGATCAGCCCACCACCAACCAAACCAATTTACCAATAGCAAACCGGCAAGGACAACGATCGTTTGGTATAAGCAGATAAAGGTATCTTTAGCATCGGCGAGTAACGCCGGGCTATCCAGCTTGCGGCCATATTTTCTTTTGAAATGAATCAAAATCGGGTTGATAAGCAAGGAAGTAACTAAAATGATTAACCCCATAGTGCTCCAGCTTGACGTTTGCTGACTAAGAAGTTTTGTAACGGAATCATAAGATATAAATATACAGACCAAAGTAAATGATACGGCAATCACGTAGAGAGTGATTTTCTTCCGTCTATTTACTTGTTTTTTATCAATTCCCTTAAGTTCGCCGTGTAGACGCCAGCCTAGCGTGGTAGCGCTTAACACCTCTATTGTACTGTCCAATGCCCACCCTATGAGCGCTGAACTATTAGCAATTATTCCTGCGATTAAAGCTACTATGACTTCAATTGCATCATAGATGACATTTAATATTTGAAGCGTTCTGGCCTTTTTTAAATCACTTTTTCTTGTTGGTTCCATGTTTTACCTTTTATATATTCCATCCAATAAAATCTTCATATTTTTTCGCACTCGTTCTATACTTGTTTCTTTAGAAGTCAAGTAAGCTAATTACGCCATTTCCAAAACTTGCCTGAGTACAGATAAGCACTGCGTACATGGGGTCCATTGTGACCAGGTTTTATAAAAGGGGCCTACCACATTTTCCAGACAACATTTACTAAAAAGGAAAAGAAATGACATTTGCTTGCGGGCTTGCAGACAAATGTTTAATTCTATTCATCACGCGCTTTATCTGAACGTAAGTATTTCCACAACGCAGCCACTGCCCCGATTAGGACCATCACTACCAGTAGCCAGATCAAACCCATACCTATCATCATTTCAACCCCCATCGTCTCTCCCATACAATTCATCATGATTTATGTACTCCCTAATTGAACCACCCGCATTTATGTAAACCGGCAAAGCCATAATGACGTCAAATTGAACCATCATAGGCCTTAGAGTGCAGTACCCTTAGACTAGAGGTAGGCGGGCACTCTTGGCTCCAATTTTTCCATAGGTTTTTGCGTTCGCTTTTTGTTGACAAAGACTTGGCTCATTGAGCTTATTAGGTAGCCAAGCACGAAAACCTAAAAAGCCATATAAACAGTGCCAAGGTAGTATGAGCAGTCTCTTGCCATTGCGTTAAAAACTCACTCATTGTTCCCACGTTTTTGGCGATGTTAATCCATCCCTGATTCAATTAATGGCTTTATGGATTGTTGCGTATTTGTACTTTAACTATTGGTGCGGGGATCATTTGGCAAGGCCTGACTTTCCTAGACACTTTCTATGTCCTTAAAATACTGCCTGTCATATTCTGTTGGTGACGTGCTTCCGTTGGCAGGATGAGGTGTTCCGGAAGACTATTACATTTGATGATTTTTACTATTACAACCTGATAAGTAAGCGGAAGAGATTTCTTGACATTGTTCGTAGGAATGAGGCCTGACTTTGCAAAGAATTTGCAAAGCTTCTCAATGTAAACATATACCCATGATTTCAATAAAGTAATGTATGCGCATTTATTTCAAAATCCGTTGCTAGCGATAGCGTGGCGGTTCAAGTCCGCCCACTGGTACCATTTACTTCTTTTAGAAGAAGATACTGAAACCGAACTTTGAGTCGGTTTTTTTATGCCTTATTTTCTATTCAAACGCGGATGTATCATCCATGAGACTGTATTCAATCGTCGCCAAATGCATCACCCAGTTCAATCAGCCCTGCCTCTGACAAATTAATGAGCTTCAATAATGCTAGAGCTTGTTGTTGCTCTTCGTAGTCATTCGCATCCTGAATAACATACTTTGGCTTGCCATTTTGCGTGACCAAAATGGGATTATCCAATTCCAGATGATTCGCATTTTCCTTCATGTAAGATACAGTTTGAATTTTCATGACAATCTCTATTGGTCTAAATAAAGGCTTACTATAGTCCGATAGACGAAAAATGAAACGGATAGATTTCCGAGTGGCCCGCAATATTTTCATGATATACCTATACCGGAACATTTATTTAATCAATTCGGCTTCAAAATTGAAAACTCTGCATGTTATGCTTACACATCAATTCAGCGATTAAAGACCACTTACTTGACAAAGTTTGATAAAGATCTCCCGAAATTAGAGATGCGGCTTGACGCATTTTTTGATGCCATTGATGACGAAGATTACAAACTTGCCCGACTCATTGTAAAAAAGGCGGTCAGGAAATTCCCCCGACATCCTGTTTGCTTCGCGCTTCAAGGGTTAGCAGCTGTATTTATCGATGACGATCATACCGATGGTTATTTGTTTTTTAAGCAAGCAATAAACAGTGGCTACGCACCTGCTTTTGTATACTTTAATTTTGGACTCTGTGCCGAAAAATCTGGCTCAATTGCTGAATCTTTAGCAGCTTTTCAAAATGCGCTGGACAGTGCGTCACCGGAAGAACTTCATCAATATGAACCTGCCAGACTCCATCTCCAGGCGATTAGAGAACAACTTCCCAAACACCTCACTTTAGAACAGTACCTTATAGACGCCAAAATTTTTGAAGAAGGTGTTGTATTGTTAGAAAGTCATAAGTTCAGTGAAGCGGCAAACTGCTTTACTCTGCTGTTAAAAAGCCAGCCTGAGCATGTACAAAGCTGCGGCAATTTCGGAATTTGTCAGATGTATTTAGGCGATCACTTGTCTGCAAAACGTGCGTTTCATCGAGCGTTAGCTATTGATCCAGATTACCGGTTAGCTGAAACTAACCTGACATTATTAAAAGCGCTTGAAGACGGAGAGATAAAAGAGCTTCCCGGACTTGGTATTACCGATTTCTATGCAGAAAAAGAGAAAACCTCAAATCCTGCCACTGAACTCAATCAGGCAATATCACAAGCCGTGGCCAACGAGCAGTTTAATTCAATTGAGGATGCCCAAGCATTTGTTGAGAACTATATGAATGAGCATAACAGTTCACCAAATACTGATATGCTTAACCTCACACCAAGCCAAACTCACAAGCTACTTACTGAGCCTTTCGAATCCAGTGATTTACTTAGCTGGCAATTTTCGAATGTTACCAAATTTACATCAGCCCCTGTTTATTGGTTAGCTGTAAATTTAATAGGAGCGTTAGGGGCTGATGGAGTTAAGTGCACCGCCAATGGAAATTTGCCCCGCAATTTATGTCGGTCTCTATTCGATAGTTATGTGAAAGAGTTTACTCCCAACTTTATCGTTTCCAAAATAAATAAAGAAGACGATTTCATTAACCTACATGTAGTTCGCAGCATCTTGTTGATTGCCAAATTAATTCGTAAACACGGTGGACGCTGGAAGCCATTGAAATCAACATGGCAACTTTATGAGCGCATACAGCACGGTGATAAGACAGCTGCGACTGAACTTTATCAAGTACTGTTTCAGACGTATGCTACTGAGTACAACTGGGCGTACATTAGTGGTAATGAGAGCGATTGTGCATTCTATCAGTTCAGTATAGGTTACTCATTGTATATGCTTCGTCATCTTGGCGCTGAATGGCGACATTACCGAGAATACCAAGTACTATATGAGCAGGCTTTCCCAGATCAAGCAGATCCGGTGTCAGAGCTTTCAACGATAGAATTTCCCTCCCAGTATATTTTTCATTTCTGGTTCGACTTTGCATGGCAAGTCGGACTAATAGAAAAACGTGAAAGTACCGATGAAAAAAGAATAAGCTTTTCCAAAGAAATTATCGCGACTCCTCTGTTTAGCGAGCTGATATCTTGGCACATATGAATCCGGTGATAAAAACCGTCATTTACTCTAATCGAATGCATGCGGCATCAGTAATTATAGCGTCTTCAATAAACATCAATTTATTTGTTATGGCATGGAATTT
>CETE01071315.1_pt1 | contig 28883 bp, 30 predicted proteins | sample 531241 | NCBI WGS metagenome assembly CETE01 (sample SAMEA2622336, study PRJEB7988) | marine metagenome | biome: marine biome (ENVO:00000447); feature: deep chlorophyll maximum layer (ENVO:xxxxxxxx); material: "saline water (ENVO:00002010), including plankton (ENVO:xxxxxxxx)" | depth 30 m
AACTCCAGCTGATTTAGCATCTGAATGCCTAAAAATAATGGCTGAAAGAAAGATTGGCTGTCTTGCTGTTATGCAGGAAAACAAATTAATTGGCATTATTAATCAAAAAGACTTGGTAAAACTTGGTATCTAATGAAAATCTTAATTATGGGTTTATCAGGGAGTGGAAAAACTTTTCTATCCAAGCTTCTGCAAAAAGAATTATCTTGTGCTTGGTATAATGCTGACAATTTAAGAGAGATGGCTAACGACTGGGATTTTTCTGAAGAGGGAAGAAGGCGCCAAAGTTTTCGAATGAAAAAATTAGCCGATTTTGAGAAAGAAAATGGAAGAAAGGTAATTTGTGACTTTATATGTCCTACAAAAGAGGCGAGAAAAATATTTGATGCCGACTATTGCATATGGATGGACACAATAAAAGAGAGTAATTATGAGGATACAGATAGAATTTTTGAGGCACCTTCACAGGTAAATTTAAAGATAACTCAATGGAATGAATATAATCCATCAGAAATAGCAGATTTTATTAGAAATGTTTGATTCAAAAAAACCAACAGTCCTTCTTCTTGGTAGGTGGCAGCCATGGCATAAAGGTCATTCAGCACTTTTTGAGAGAGCGCTTTCAAAAACTGGGCAGGTAGTAATTCAAGTTAGAGATGTAAAAGATTCATCTGGCGGCGAAGGTCAAGATGATAATCCATTTTCATTTCAAGAAATATTAGAAGATATTTCGGAAAAGCTTGAATCTTTGGGTTATAAAATTAATGAGGACTTTATAATTCAGTTTGTACCTAATATTACGAATATAACTTACGGACGTGGCGTAGGATATAAGATAGAAGAAGAGTCATTTAACTCAGATATTGAGTCTATTAGCGCAACAAAGATCAGAAAGGATTTAAGAGATGAGGGTAAAATTAAATAAAATGGCTGGGTGGCAGAGTGGTCATGCAGCGGACTGCAAATCCGTGTACGCCGGTTCGATTCCGGCCTCAGCCTCCACAAGATAAATGCGAATAACAATAATTGGTTATGGGTTTGTAGGTAAGGCGCTTGGAAATGCTTTAACAAAACATGTAGAGTTACAAAAAATTGACCCTAAGCTAAATACATCAACAAAAGATATACAAAGATTCAAACCCGAAATAATTTTCATATGTGTTCCAACTCCAATGGATCAAGATGGCGGTCAGGATATTTCAATTTTAAAACAAACTATTTCTGAAATTAAATCTTTCAAAATAAATACTCTTGTTGTTGTGAAGAGTACAATTCTTCCAATTCATGTTGCTGAAATTGAAAATGAGATACCAAGCTTTGTTTATAATCCGGAATTTTTAAGAGAAAAACATGCAAATGAAGATTTTATAAATTCAAAGATGATAATTTTTGGAGGAAAAAAGGAATCATGTCTGAAATTATCAGATTTTTATAAAAATTTTCTTATATGCAAAAGTAATGAGCATACATTCACAGATCCCATAAGTGCATCATTTGTTAAGTACATGGTTAACAGTTTTCTGGCTACTAAAGTTATTTTTTTTAATGAGTTTTATAAATTATTTGAAACCTCCGATGCGAAGGAGGATTGGATCTCATTTATCAAAATTCTTACAAAGGATGATAGATTGGGCTCATCTCATATGGATGTGCCAGGTCACGATGGAAGGCTTGGATTTGGAGGAGCATGTTTTCCAAAAGACTCAAATGCTATTTTAAAATATGCAAATTCCCTTAATACTGAATTGTCTGTCCTTTCTGCTGCAATCAAAACTAATAATAAAATAAGAGCTTCTTATGGTGAAAATACTGATAGAGAAGACGAACAAAATATTTTTTTTAACAATTAGACTTTAATAAGTCGGAATGCATGTAGAGCATGATATTAATAGAGAGAGTGCTCTCATTTTAGTTATATTCACTTAAAGATAAAAATCCTTGCATGAAGCGTTTCTTAAAATTTTACTGGTTGGATTTTTGTTATTTGGACTTTAAATCTGTTTAATACAGTCAAGTTTGGAATCTAGGCTCTATTTTTGTCTAGTTATTTTATGATAAGAAAGTATAATATTTATCAAAAAGAGGTGAATTATTTATTAGCCCGAGTGGTGGAATTGGTAGACACAAGGGACTTAAAATCCCTCGATAGAAATATCGTGCCGGTTCAAGTCCGGCCTCGGGCACCATTATAACGAAGCAAATTATTATCAAAAAGAAACAAGAATACGATAAACTTAAATCATACATCGATAAATAATTTTTTATGCAAGAAGCACATAACGATAAACATCCCAACGGTTTTGATGATGAAATAAATCTTCTAGAGCTTTTATATGTTCTATGGGAGGGGAAATGGATCATTGTTTCTGTGTCAGCTTTTGCATCAATTATTGGAGTGATATATAGCCTCTTATTGCCTAATATTTATGAATCCAAAGTTTTGTTTGTTCCTGTTAACTCTTCAAGTAGCATTGCTAGAGGTATAGGAAGTTACAATAATTTTGCAGGACTTGCTGGAATAAGCCTTCCTTCTGGTGTTGATGAGAGTAATTCTGCAAAAGCTATGCAAAAGGTTGCCTCTCTTAGTTTTTTTGAAAACAATATATTGCCAAATATTTATCTGCCGGATCTTATGGCCGTTAAATCCTGGAACTCTAAAACAAATACGATTGCTTTTAATGAGAAAATTTACGACACGAATACTAATACTTGGATTAGAGACTATTCTTATCCACAGCAACAAATACCAAGCGCTCAAGAGAGTTTTAAAGTGTTTAAGTCAAGACACTTAAGCTTAAGTGAAGACAAAAAATCTGGCTTTAACACTCTATCAATCAAACACAAGTCTCCATTTGTAGCAAAGCAATGGGCTGAGTTAATTTTTAATGAAGTTAATACTTTTTACAGACAAAAAGATAAATTAGAAGCAGAAAAGGCTGTTATTTATCTTAATCAACAAATTTCACTATCTAGTTTGTCTGAAATTAAGGAGGCCTTAGCGCAGCTACTTCAGGAGGAAACTAAAAAGTTGACTCTAATAGAAGCTAATCAATATTATGTTTTTGAGTACATTGACCCCCCTGCAATAATGGAAAACAAATCAGAACCTAATCGAGCTTTAATTTGTTTTTTAGGCACACTATTGGGCGGCATGTTAAGTGCCTTGTTTGTGCTTTTTAGAAATTATGCTTTAATAAAAAAACTCGATAATTTTTAATTGTTACCAGCTTGAATTAGTATAGGAACACTTATGAACATTATTGTATTTGGTGGCACAGGTTTTTTTGGTAAAGCATTCATTTCGGAACTGAAAAAATATAAACAAATTAATATAAATACTATTGTACGAAAACATTCTGATCGCAATCTAGCTGAAAAATATTTTCTTTATGAGGATATCGATGCATTGCTAGACAACAATAAAACTTTTGATTTAGCTATTGATTTTGCTAGTCATGTTTCTGTAGATGATTTTTTAGAGGATCCTCAGGAAGCGTTTTTAGATAATCTTAAAATTCCAATCAATAATATAAAATTCCTTAATAATTTAAGTTTTGCAGGCAACTATATTTATGTATCAACAGATCGTGCAATTCTTGATATTGGTAATGCAGATTCACTTGTAAACGTCAAGATTTCCAATGACCCTTATGGAGCAAGTAAGTTGGTAAGTGAGATAATAGTTCGTTACTGCTCCAGTTTGAGAGAGGGTTCAGCGACTATTGCTAGGTTTCCCAACATATATGGTCCAAGGCAAACCTCACGTCAACTCATTCCTATGATCGTTGATAAATTAAATCGGGGAGATCATATGATTGAATTAGCTTCCCTTTCCGGAAAGAGAAACTATTTGTTTATCTCAGATGCTGTAAGTGCATTGATAAAATTAGTTACAAGTAGCTGTGATGAGCCTGAAGTATGCATATCAGGTGAAAATATTTCGATAAAAAAGATTTTGGAATCATTTGAACGAGTCTCACTCAAGAAGTATGGTAGGAAAATTAATTTTATTGCTAACTCCTCAAAGCCTCTCCGAAAAGATTACAAAATTCCTCCTGAAAATTTAGATGACTCGTCTTTTAGAGAGAACTATAATTGGCAACCAGAGGTAGATATAGAACAAGGTATCTTGTTAACTTTAATAAAGGAAAATTAATATGAATATAAGTAACGATTTAAAAGAAATGATTGCACGAGAGCTAAGGGTCAGAAAATCTAATTCTACCGCGCCGTTTGATCACACAGTTGGTTGGCCGCTATACGATGAGAACGAGTTATGTGCTGCGCTTGACAGTCTTCTTGACCTAAGTTTGTCTCAAGGGCCTAGGGTAAGAGCTTTTGAAAAAGCTTACAGAGAATACCTTGACATGCCTGAGGGCAGTGGTTCGATTGCTGTAAATTCTGGTTCCTCAGCAAACCTTGTATGTTTCGCAGCTCTTATAGATGCTGGGCGTTTAAGTTTGGGAGATGAGGTGATTGTGCCTTCAGCTACATTTGCGACGGTGTCATCTATTCTGTATCAACTTGGTTTAGTACCGGTCTATATAGATTCTGAAATGGATACTTGGAATATGGACCCTGTAGCTCTAGGTGATGCGATTTCACATAAAACTAAGGCTATCATGGTCGTCCATAATTTAGGTATCCCAGCTAAAATGGATGAAATCATGGAGATAGCTGATTCTAATGACTTGATTGTTGTAGAAGATTGTTGTGAAGCACATGGAAGTTACTATAAGGGTCGTCAAGTTGGCTCTATAGGACATATGGCAACACTTAGCTTTTTTGTCGCGCATAACATCACAACAGGTGAGGGCGGCATGGTGTTCTACAAGGACAAATTATTAGATAATAAGATGAGGTCTGTGAGAGAGTTTGGTAGATCTATCGATTCTGATCAAAGATTTAAGGATTATCCGGCAATTGGTAACTATGACACTAAATACATCTTCGAAACGTTGGGTTATAACGTTAGAATGACTGATTTTGCCGCCGCAATGGGACTAGTCCAATTGAGTAAGTTAGAGAGTTTGAACGAAATACGAAGGGCTAATGCTAAAAGATTAAAAGAGATAATTAGTAACTATCCAAACTATTTGTCAACTCAGGAAATAAGTAAAGATATTATTCCAGGTTATTATGGATTTCCGATTTATCTGAAGCCAAATGATAAGGTTTCAAGAAATGAATTCTGCAAAAAACTTGAATCTTACTCTATTGAAACGCGTCCCAACATGGGTGGTTGCCTTCCTGATCAGCCAGGATTTATTGATCAAAATCATAGGATACACGGTACGTTAAAAAATGCGAGATTGATTAGAGATAATGCTCTCTTTATTGGTGTTCATTCCGGTCTGACTGATGATAATTTTGAAAATTTTAGTAATGCCTTAGCTGAAATTTTTTAAAAAAATACGAAACTATAGTCGATAAAATAATGGCAAAAGAAAATCAAAAGATATGCATCGTAGGGTTGGGTTATGTTGGTCTAACCTTGGCGATGCATGCAGCCAGAAAAGGGTATGAAGTTCATGGAATAGAAATCCTCGATGCTACTTATGATATCGTAGCCTCGGGAAAAACCTATTTCCATGAGCCAGGTCTTGATGAGCTTTTAAAACTATCAATCAATCAGAATTTTTTTGTCCACAAAAAAATCCCCCAAAATCAAATTTTTGATATATTTATTATTACTGTTGGTACACCTTTAGCCATGGGTGAAAAAACCCCGAATATGGATGTGTTAGATAACGCTATTAGTAGTATAAGAAACTTTATTAACGAAGATAATTTGCTTATCCTTCGATCTACGATTCCAGTTGGTACTTCAGCGGATATAGCTAGAAAATTAGCCACTAAAAATAAATTGTCGTCCATAAACGTTAGTTTTTGCCCAGAAAGGACTGCTGAAGGCAAGGCTTTAGTTGAGCTTCAGTCACTGCCTCAAATAATTTCCGGTAATAATAAGGAGGCAGTTAGAAAATCTCGTATGTTCTTTGAGAATTTGGCCGATGAAGTGGTCGAAGCCGGGTCTTTAGAGGAAGCGGAGCTTATAAAATTATTCAATAATACCTATCGTGATGCTTCTTTTGCTATTGCTAATACCTTTAATCTAATAGCTCAATCTTTCGATTTAGATGGATCAGCGGTCATAGATATCTCTAATTATAACTATGAGAGAAGTTCAATTCCCAAGCCTGGCTTTGTTTCTGGGCCGTGTTTGGAGAAAGATGCATATATACTCTCGAGTAATATGGAAAACGGGGATTTGAAAGATTTTCTTTTAGGTATTCGAAAAGCAAATGAGAATATGGAAGATCGGGTTACGAATTTTATAAAAGAACTATTTTCTATATCTAAGTCCACGAAAATTTTGATTAGCGGTATTGCCTTTAAGGGTGTCCCGCAGACAAATGATCTTCGCGGTTCTTCGGCTATTAAGATTCTTGAAGGTTTAACTGAACATGCAAGTCAAATCACTATTCATGATTTTATGAACTCTCAAAACGAGCTTTCAGTTGTGAGTAAGATGAAATCTATTGGTCCGGAAGAGATTTTTGATTTATCCACAATAACTTATGACTATATTTTTATTTTAAATAATAATCCTCAGTATACAAGTTTGAGAATGCAGGAATTTGTAGCTCGTCAGATTTTAAATGGGGCTCAAATCATTGACGCTTGGGATGTAATGAAATTAACTGAGCAGTTAACACTCTCCAATTTATTTGTCAGGGATGATTAAATGAAAGAAGAAGTTTTTGTCGTCACTGGCGGTGGTGGATTCATTGGTCATCATCTTGTAAAGCACTTAATGAATTTTAGTAAAGTGGTTGTTCTTGATAATTTTTCAAGGGGCACTCCTGAGAGGTTAGTTGGACTTGAAGATAGAGTACTAATAAGGAACTGTGACATTACGAATTATGAAGCTATTGAAAAGTGCTTGATTGATTTTAATGTAAAAATTATATACCACCTTGCTGCTATAAATGGTACTGGTAATTTCTATAAAATTCCTATAAATATAATGGATGTAGGTATTCTCGGCTGTTTTAATGTACTTACTTTCGCGAAAAAATATCGTGTCGAAAAGGTAATAACAGCCTCATCTGCAGAGGTTTATCAGGAATGTGATATTGTGCCGACGCCAGAAGATGTCCCATTAATAGTACCCGACGTAAAAAATCCAAGATTTTCTTATGGACTGAGTAAAATTTATACAGAATATTATTCATATCACTTTGGTTTGAAACACAACATGAATATTAGTATTTTTCGTCCGCATAACGTTTATGGTCCCGATATGGGTCTTCAACATGTCATACCTCAATTTATTATGGAGTTTCTGAAGAAAATTAATACAAATGAGCGAGTTAGAATCGAAACTAAAGGTTCTTTAGAGGCTGTTCGAGCTTTTTGTTACGTTGATGACATTGTCAAAGGTTTAATTCTTTTAAGCAAAAAGAACTCAGGAGTGAATGTCTACAATATTGGCAACACACAGCGTGTAAAAATGAGTGAACTTTTGGATGAAATTGGTCGATTATTGAAATGCGAGTATGCGGTATTTGAAGGCAAAAATGAGCATGCAGGTGGATCAATGCTCCGCTGTCCAGATATTAGTAAAATTGGATATTTGGGTTATAAATGTTCGGTCCCTTTGTCTGAGGGATTGTTAAAAACAATTAAGTGGTATCAGGACAATCTAACAAAATTAAACGATGTGCAAAGTCAAATTTATTAGTTACTATAAATATAAAAAATGATTATTACACGAACTCCATTTAGGATGAGCTATGTAGGTGGTGGCACTGATATTCGTAGTTATTATCAGAATAGAAAGGGCGCGGTGTTATCCACATCGATAAATAAGTATATGTATATTACTTTACATGAACGATTCGATAAGGGTATCCGCATATCTTACTCTCAGACTGAAGAAGTTGCTTCTTGTGAAGATATTCAGCATCCCTTAGTCAGAGAAGCTCTTCGCATGTTTAGAATATATGATGGAGTTGAGATAACATCTGCAGCAGACATTCCCTCTTCTGGCTCTGGACTTGGCTCATCGAGTAGTTACACGGTTGGTCTCCTTTCGGCACTCCATGAATATAAAAGTTTAGAATCTTCACCAAATGAACTTGCAAAATTGGCGTGTAAGATTGAAATCGATCTATGTAAAGAGCCCAATGGTAAGCAAGATCAATTCGCAGCAGCATTTGGTGGATTGAATCTATTCGAATTTTTACCTGATGAATCGGTAAATATTATTCCTATAAAGTGTGACCCAAATTTCAAGAATCTAATTGACGAGTCAACTTTGATTTTTTATACGGGACTAACGCGATCTGCAGGTTCTGTTCTGAAAGCGCAAGACGAAAATAATAAGTCAATACAAAACATAAAAGCACAAGAATGTATGGTTGATTTGGTATATGAATTTAAAAGTGCTATTGAGTCTGGTAATTTACTTCACATGGCTGAGATTTTAAAAGAGAACTGGAGCTTAAAAAAAACTTTAGCATCAGGTATTTCCAATGATAAAATAGATAGTATGTACCAAGCTGGAATTAATGCAGGAGCATTAGCTGGAAAACTTCTTGGAGCGGGCGCGGGCGGCTTTTTAATGTTTTTTGCTCATCAGGAGGATCATGCAGCGATTGAGTTAGCTCTTGGAGACTATAAGCGATGTTATTTCTCAATGGAAGAAGATGGAACAAAGGTAATATATAATGATTAAAGATCTACAAAACTATAAAGATTATGATTTTTCAGTAAATGGTTATATTAAAGAGCATAACCGTGTGCTGTCTATTCTCGATCAGCATTCCCTAGAGGCAGCTATCAAAGTAGTTGAGGATGCTTTTAACCGAGGTGCAAAAATAATCACTTGTGGGAACGGGGGTTCTGCCACTACAGCATCACACTATATAACCGACTGGGCTAAGATGGTGAACTTGGCAACTGGAGAGAAGCTTCGAGGTTTTTGCCTTGCTGATAACGTTGGTTTGGTAACTGCATATGGAAATGATATTTCTTATGAAGATATTTTTAGTGGCCAGTGCGAAGCTATTTTAGATCAGGATGATTTGCTGGTAGCAGTTAGTGGAAGCGGCAATTCACCCAACATTGTTAAAGCCCTTAAGACCGCAAATAAGATTGGAGCTACAACACTTGGTATTTTGGGTTACGATGGTGGCAAAGCAATAAAAGAGGCGCAACATTCTTTTCTTGTTCCCAGCTTCGATATGCAGGTTTGTGAAGATGTACATCTTATGTTCTGCCATCTAGTAATGAAAAGATTATGCGGAGATAAGATAAGAGGTATTGTATAGAAATTCTATCTCAATGCACCTAAGTAGTTCTTAGCTTCAAACATATGAGTGACAACTTTATTGACACAACTTTTGTGAGATGTTTTGAGGTCATTATTAAATAAATAGGTCAGGTGCAAAACTGGATAGATTAAAAATTTCAACTAGTGGCTTGCGTTGGTTTGTATTTAGATTATCTTTAGTTAATCTGATTTATAGACTCCTTCGTGTATTTCGTTCAAAAGATCTGAATTTACATATGCGACAGTTTGGAGTTTTTCGAGATTCTTTACCAGCAACCCTTTTAAGTTACATTCTGGAGCAGCGATTTAGTGATGAAAATTGCCCAATAAGTTTAGTTGACATAGGAGCAAATTATGGGTTGTTTTTTCGTCAGACTGACTACTTTAAAGAACAGCATGTTCTAGCATTTGAGCCTAATAAATTTTTACACCAAAATTATGGTTCTAATTTTAAATGGGTGGATAAAGCTGTTTCTGATAAGGGAGGTGTTCTTGAATTTTATATCGATAAAAATCATACTGGTGGATCTTCGTTGATTAAGACTAGTTGCCATAATGAAATTTCTGAAGTAAGTGTATGTTCTCTTGATGAATTTATAACAGAAGATTTGGGAGTTGATGCCATTAAAATTGATGTTGAGGGAAGTGAACTAGAAGTGCTTAAAGGTGCTGTTGGAGTTATTTCCTCTCGATTACCTTTGTTGATGATTGAGTCATCTGCTTCTAACATGAATCGAATTGCTAAATTGCTACCAAATTATTCTTTTTATGAGATTAATACTCCAGGCCTTGACTTTGATGCCAATATCTTTCGAAGAGTTTTTTCTTTGATAAAGTTATTTATCGGTGGCTCTAGTGAGCTCTTGGAACTAGGTCTCGAGGAAACTGAGGAAAGATATATTGACAATATATTATGTGTTCCTCCTTCATTTGAGATCCCTAAAGATGTAAAGGTTAGTCTTTGAATTGTCGATGCTCGACAGTTGAGTAACTCAATATCACCTTTTTAATATTAAAATCTTGCGGTCTAAATATAACTATTAGTGTAAATTAGGGTATAGCACCAAAGTCAGCTAGTACAATGTTAATACACTGATTTTTTGAGCTAAAATGTTGTTATGATTGCTTTGATATTTTCTACAGGACTCATTTTAAGTCTTTTGCTTACCTTGATAAGATCTTGGAGCCTTCATTATTTCTTCGTTTTTTGCCTTTTCTTTGTAACTTCAATTTTATTATCACAGTCCAATGTACTGAATGATATACTCGTTTATAAAGACGCGTTCAATATTGTTAATAAAAAAGATCTTTATTTTGAACCGAGTTTTATATTTCTTCTTGAATTATTAGACCAGTTAGACTTCACACTAGTTTATGCAACAACAATGGCATTATCTGCAACGCTCACGTTTGCAGTTTTATCATCTTTTTGTCCAAGACAAGACTTCTTTAGTACTTTTATATTTATTGCCCTTTTTGCAAATCAGTTCACTCTTGCATGGAGGCAAGCGTTGATGATGCCGGGAGTGACCTTTTGTTTGTGTTTTTTTGTTCTCTATTATTCTCATAAAATCAATTTTAAAAATTTCAAAGTGATAGGCGCTCTTATATCATCAAGCCTCCATTCAGCTGGATTAGTGTCTCTAATAGGTGTTTTATATCGCTATACCTACTTGCGATATCTTGCTGTAATTTTAATTATTGTCGCTGGTACTAATTTTCTAATTTGGTCTGATTTGTTGACGATTATATCTATAAGATTCATTGGTTCAGAAACTTACATTGACTCTAGCACATATTCAAGTGCACGTGCATTTCTTGTGGTTTGCAAGTTTATAACTCTAGCCCTAATTTCATATTTTGCCTGGAATACTATCAAAGAAAATACTAATGCTCCCAAAGTATTGGCATCCTTATTGCTATTAAAATGTATTTTTGCTGTAGCTGCTGTTTTTTTTATATCTCCCTCTTGGGGGAGAATGCTTGGCATGCTTACCCTGGTAGATTTTGTTGTGTTAAGTCAAACACTATCGCGATTTAAGATGATTTCATTTGGATATTTGCTCGTTTCGTTTACTGCATCAACCTTATTAAACCCTTTCTATCAATGAAAGATAAATATCAAATTTGGATAAATAGTGATGTTTGTAAAAAAGATATTAGATTTCTATTTGCTTTGGAAAGCACATTTTCTTATATCGCTAAAACTATTTATGTCGGTGGACTAAGATTTTTATATGCTAACCTTTTTACTTCTTTGATGCTTTGTTACAAATTAAATGAAAAAGTCATATGAAAGCACTCTTAAGCTCTAAAGTTATAGAATACTATTTTTTTCGTTTAATACTGTTGGGAGCAATCCCCCTTGCACTTATTTTTATTAAGGATCCGGTATGGATTGAACTTTTATTGGCAACAGAAATAACACGTCTCTTTTTTTCTGGCTTTTTATTTTACTTCACTTTTTCTCGGCAAAGGGTATCCAGTAACTATTTCTTTTTTTCTGTAGGCATAATCTTGTTCATTCTTTGTATCTACTCGGTTTTTATAATTCGCATAGATATTTTTGTTACGGTTTTGTTCTGTATCTCAATTTTTATCTTTGCGATCATGTTGCTCAGGAGTTTTAATAAGTTTCAAGATTATGATTTTTTGGTTGCTGATAAAAAAGCTTGGGTTACTTTTTATCAATACCTTTTTACATCTATGGCTGGTCAGTTTTTAATGTCGTTCTTTCTATTGGCAAATGCTGTTGATATTGCTGATTGGATTGGGACGTATAAGCTTATTGAAATATGTGCATTCGGGCCGATGTTCTTACTGCCTTTAGTTGATCGAAAATATCTTTCAATAGTCTTCTTCGGGATGTTATGCGCTCTTTTAATAGTTTTCGCCTCAATCTATGATGTTTTTATTGGTATTTTTATTGTTCTGAAGATATCTCAGGGACTGTCGAGTATCTTTTTTGTAAAACGTGGTGGCGAGTTAACTGTGGTTTATAATATTTTGGCGTGTATAATTTATTTGCTTTTCTTACAAAACGCTCTCACAGATTGGGGTATGGCTGGTATTTTTATGGTGGACTTACTATCCCTGGCTCTTATTTGGATTTACTTTATTGGATTTAGACGTTTATGGACGTAGTTTTGGCATTGGGTGGAATGGGTACTCGGCTTCATGAGGTAACGAGGGATTTGCTTCCTAAACCAATGGTAGACTGCGGAGGAAAGCCTTTCCTATGGTTGCTTTTGAAATATCTGCGTAACAATGTTCCCAATTTAAAGAGGTTTATTTTTCTGACAGGTCATCTTGGTGACTCCATCAAGGATTATTTTGGTGATTCCTTTAAAGAGATTCCTATATTGTACTCAACAGAGGATCACCCTCTCGGAACTGGAGGTGCATTGCGTATGGCGTGTCTAAATTATTCTATTGGAGAACTTATTTTTTTGAATGGAGATACTCTCCATGAAATAGACTATGGTGCTTTGATCGCGGCATATCATGCAGCGAACCAGACTAATACTGGAAGGGTGCTTATTTCATCGTGTAGAGTTGAAAAAGTTGATCGCTATGGAGCTTTAGAGTTGTCCGGCTCTTTAGTAAAAAATTTTTGTGAGAAGGGAGCTAACTCCCCAAGTAATTTAATCTATAGTGGATCGGCGGTAATGCATGGTAACCAAATTGCAGCTCCGATCTATTCATCAATACAAGATTTTTCAAAAGAGTTTTTATCGCCAATGGCTAGTGAATGTATGTTGGAGGCGCATATTGATAACGGTTACTTTGTTGATATTGGTATCCCGCAAGACTACTATCAATTTTGTGAGAGGTTGAAGTAATATGGATGTATCAATAGTAATTCCGGCTTTTGGTAGAGAAGATAAGATCCCGCCTCTTCTCAAGTCGATTTCGGACACTTGTGGTGAGATTGACTATGAAGTTATTTTGGTGGATGGCAGTTTAAATAATCGTATTAGAAACCATTTTTCTAAAGCGGGTAGTCGGTTTAGATATATTGAAAATCCAAATGACAGAGGCCCTGCTCATGCAAGGCGTGTTGGAATCTCGTTGGCAACGGGACGTTATATAGCTTTCCTTGATACAGATGATTTTTTTCTAAATAACAAACTCGAGAAACAATTAGCATTTATGGACGAAAATAGTCTCAGTTTTACTTATACTTCCTATGAAGTCTTTTTCCCTCGAAGCAACCGTGTTTTTATTCGTCATCCCTTGAAGTATTTTAATTATTTTAGGGCACTGTTGACTCGTGGAATAGCACTTTCGACTGTTATGATTAAAAATACTAAGGAATGGCAGGACATTACCAGGAATATTGTTTCCAGAGGAGAAGATTATTATTGGTGGCTTTTATATTTACGAGGTGGGAAGACAAGAAGAGCGATCTTGTGTCCAGTTGTAGGCTCTAGAATTGTAATGTCTCAGGATTCACTTTCTAATGATCGATTGTTTCATCACTCCGAAATTCTTAAGTATTACAAAGAACTGACAAATTCATTTTCTTTAGGCCTCATGGCATTTTTATGTTATTTCGTTTACGCTGGATCATTTAAGATTAAAGCATCAGTGCTTGCAAGAAAAAAATAAATTAATGCAAGTGCAAAAAAATTAGCTAGTAATTTATATTTTAGATCTCTATTGTCTATAATTCATATTGTGAGCAAATCAATAAAATTATCGGCAGTTTTTTTTGATCGCGATAATACTCTTACCTTGGACGAAGGATATACTTGGAAAGTTGAAGACCTTCGCTGGCTGCCAGGAGCGACTCAAGCTGTCAAGATGTTGAATGATCGGGGAGTTTACGTTTTTTTGATTACTAACCAAGCTGGAGTAGCAAAAGGAAAGTTTAAAGAGCGGGACGTTATAAAATTCCATAGCCATATGGAAGAGGAGCTTGCTAATATTGGAGCCCATTTTGATGATATTTTATACTGCCCTCATCACATCGACGGCGTGATTTCTGCTTATAGCAAAACATGTTCATATCGAAAACCACAACCTGGGATGATTTTACATTTGCTTAAGAAGTGGAAACTGGATCCTTTAAACTGTATTCTGTTTGGAGACTCCGAAACGGACATCGATGCAGGTTTGGCGGCTGGTGTCTCGTCATTTCAGTTTAAAGGAGGAAATGTATTGGAATTTGTAAAGAGCCATATTAGTTTTGAAGGCTACAGCACAATTCCCACTCAAGACTGATTAATTTTGCTAATATTTATGTTGCAAAAAAGTCAAAAGACTTATTTTTAAATTTTGATCCAAAAATGAAAAAAAACAAAGAAAAGAAAGTAAATTTTTTGACTCCCTTCCTTGATGGAGTTCAAGGAAAGTTACCAAGTTATATGGCCGACTTTTTCTGGACTGCTTTAGGAAAAGATAATGTAGAATTAGGACTAAAAATTAATAAAGCGGGTTTTAACTTTATTTATCCTATTGAGTTCTGCCCAACACCGAGGCGTGAGAATGTAATTTTCTTTGGGCCAGATTCTATATTATTACTTTTTAGAAGAGCCCTCATTTCACGTGAGCAGTTTTTTTTTATAAAAATGCTGTCACTTGTGAGATTCGTTCAATATCAAATTATCTATAAAATCTTAGACAGAAATGTGCCTATAATAACCGTTGGACAGGATGACGCTAAAGATTTTACTTCTCGAGGCTTTCGTAAGGTTTTTTACTTAAGGCATCCGGTCGAGCCTGCAAGCAAAGTTAGGAATAAAATTCTAAAAAAAGATCATCTCGTAATTGGAATAAGCGGCTCACTTGGTAAATTCAACAAATTTTATTGTGGAAAGTGGTATCGTCATCTTACGCTAGCTTTATCAAAAAAAGACTTTTCCAAAACAATTCAATTTAGTCTGCTGGGATCACAGTACAGCGAGCTGGCAACTGCGTTACGCAATCTTGGCTATACTGTATATCAAGATGATTGGGTTGATAATTATGATGATTTTATCCAATCTATTGATATTTATATGTCTCTTTTAGCTGTTGGCGCAGGAACTAAGAATCGTGTTCTTGCAGCAAATGCAGCGGGGCTGCGAGTTATCGGAACACCCTTCGCGCTAGAAAATGTTGAATGCAATGGAAATTTATGTGTTTCTAAGCCTCAGGAACTTGAATGGATGATTGAGAAAGTCTGTTATTTAAAAAATCCATTTTTAAGCACAGATGATCATCATTCTTTTGTTACACTCCATGATCGTGAGGCGTGCTTAAAAGAGGCAAAAGAAGTATTAAAAAAATGTGGCTTGTGATGAAAAAATGAAAATTTACTTAATGGGCGGTCTGGGGAATAATATCTTTCAAGTTCTTGCTACTCTTGATAGCGAACGTAAACCTATATATAGCAGCTTCTTGCAACGTAGTAATGTGATTACAAGATTTCTTGGATGGACAATCCATGAAAATGTAATAGAACAATTATTTGATCTTGAAGTTGCTAAACCGAGAAGGTTTTGCTTATCAGAGAGCCTGGATGTCTTGCTTTTATCATATTCAAAAATTTTAGGTTGCGAAGTTCTGTCGAGAAACTATATGAACAGAACACCTGATTTAAAAGAGATACTCTATTCAGCCAAGCTGGGTGGTTATATGCATCCGTTATCTCGTGAGCAATTTAACTTTTTATCTTCAAAGCGTGATTTTCTTAAGGCTTCTTTAGAGAGAATTGATCAAATAGGTGTTCATATTCGAAGAGGTGACTTAGGTGATAATGCAGCCCTCGGTTTACTTGAGAGAGAAACTTTAAACAATGTAGTTAAAAAAGAGGCATCTTATTCTGGGTATCCTGTTGTAGTTTATACAAATGATAAAAGTTGGTGCGAGAGAAATCTAACATTTGACTATGAATTCTCCCAATCTTTGTCAAGCCTCAATCCAGTTGTTAGTGATTTCATTGGCTTAGCTAGTTCTGCAACACTCATTTGCTCCAACAGCACTTTTTCATACACTGCTGCTATGCTTGGTTGCAACGAGAGGGTGCTGGCCCCCTCGCCATTTTTTAAATCTGAAAGTATTTATGTTCCAGATGAGTGGTTTCCCTTTCATGCTGAATATGAATAAACTGATTTTTGTAACTTTCAACAGTTGTTTAATTATCATTTTTAAAAAAATTAATAGACTAAAAAAGTCTGATTATGTAGCTTTTGTTTATAAAGGTTTTGTTCCTAAAAGTTTTTGATTAGCAATAAGACATATATAATAAATTTTACCTTTTATGTAATGATTAAATTTAAAGACTTAAATCTAGAAAAACCTTATCAGCTTTTTAAAGAAAAATATGATGAGGCCCTAAATGCAGGCAATAAAGGCATTGAGGCTATAATAATTTCTTCTTTCAATAAGGAGATAAATGAAGTTGATTCCAGGTATGTAAACCTTAAATTTATTTTAAATGATGAATTTATTTTTTTTAGTAATTATAAGTCTTCAAAAGCATCTTCTTTTAATTCTCACAACCAAATAGCTGCACTATTATATTGGTCTAGTATTAATATTCAGATTAGAATGAAGGCTCAAATAAAAAAAACTTCCAAGGAATTCAATCAAAAATATTTTTTTGAAAGATCGGAAGAAAAAAATGCATTAGCTATTTCATCTAATCAATCAAAGCCAATTGACTCTTATGATCAAGTGAAAGAAAACTATAATAAGTCATTTGAAAGTGATGATTTAAAAAAATGTCCTGAATATTGGGGTGGCTATTCATTTACTCCATATTATTTTGAGTTTTGGGAAGGCAATGAAAATAGGCTTAATAAAAGGGAGTCTTTTGCTTTATCAAATAAAGTGTGGACCTATTCAATATTGCAACCATAAGTTTTTCTTGCGAATTAACTTAATTAGTTTAAAATTCGAATCATCGTGAGTAAAATTTTTTCAAATCTTCATATTTGTTCTATAAGTTTTCAATGATCACCGTTTCTAATTAAAAAAAGGTCCTCAAATAGTTTCTAAAAGCAAAAAAGATATTCCTCCAATAAACGAAAAGATTATTGCTGATAAAGTTATGCTTATAGATGAATCAGGAGAAAAGCTTGGTATTATCCCAATAAATGATGCTCTAAAAAAGGCAAAAGATAACTCTTTAGACCTTGTTCAGGTCTCAGGAAATAACTCTGATCCTGTAGTTTGCAAGCTCCTAAACTATGGAAAGCTAGTTTTTAATAAGAAAAAGAATATCTCTTTATCCAAACAAAAATCTAAAAAAACAACATTAAAGGAAATAAAGTTCAGACCATCTACTGATGTTGGTGATTACAATATCAAATTAAAAAAGATTAAAGGCTTTATTCTTGATAAAAATAAGACTAAAATTAGCGTCCGTTTTAGAGGTAGAGAAATTCTTAATAGTAATTTAGGTCTTGATTTACTAAATAGGGTTAAAGAGGATCTCTCTGAAGTTGCCCAAGTTGATCAAGAGCCTTCTCTTGAAGGAAGACAGTTGCTCATGGTTCTCTCTCCAATAAAACAAAATTAAATAAGATTATGGGTTATAAATTAAAAAATCATTCAGGTGCATCTAAGCGCTTTAAGAGGACTGGGACTTCCGTAAAAAGTAGAAGTGCAGGACGTAATCATATACTTTCAAAACAATCTACAAAAAGAAAAAGGCATAACAGAGGCCTAAATAAATTATCAGGCTCAACCCTCAAAGTTGTCGAAAAACTAATTTCTTAAATTATTATGCCTAGAGTTACAAAAGCCAAAACTGCCAAATCCAAACACAAGAAGGTTCTTGCTTTGACTAAGGGTCACTATGGTGCAAGAAGCAGACTTTATAAAACTGCAAAGCAGTCTAATATAAAATCAATGCAGTATTCTTTTAGAGATAGAAAAAATAAAAAGAGATCATTTAGATCTTTATGGATTTCAAGAATCAATGCAGCTTCAAGAGATTTAGGTGTCCCGTATTCTAAACTTATAAATGGGTTAACAAAAAACAATATTATTATTGATAGAAAGATTTTGTCTGATCTAGCTGTTAATGATCCAGAAGCCTTTCAGGAAGTTGTAAAAACGTCAACTAGTGAATGACTAACAAGGACAGATTAGTTATTCATTTACCCTCTGATCAATCTATTGGAAGTTTCCATCCTATATCATCAACCCTTCGAGAGATTTCTTTATTGTTAAGTAACCTAGGTTTTTCTGAAGCATCAGGCCCTGAAATAGAGTCAGAAAAGTTTAATTTTGACATGTTAAATATCAAAGAATCGCACCCAGCAAGACAAATGCACGATACGTTTTATGTTAATAATAAACTAGGAGTGTTAAGAACTCACACCTCACCAGTTCAAATTAGGGCGATGCTTGAAAACAAGCCACCATTTGCTTTTTTCTCTGCAGGAAAGGTCTATAGAAAGGACGATGATTCAACTCATTTACCAATGTTTCATCAAATTGAGGGATTATATGTAAATAAAAAAGTCTCTTTCGCCGAACTCAAAGACTTAATTTATAAAATAGTCCATGCCCTTTTTGGAGAAGATATAAAATTAAGGTTTAGACCATCCTTTTTTCCATTTACAGAGCCCTCTGCAGAAGTAGATATTTTATTTGAAGACGAAAATAAGTGGCTTGAGATACTTGGTTGCGGTATTGTCAACCCCAGAGTTTTAGAAAATTGCAATATTAATTCTAACGAATTTCAAGGACTTGCATTTGGGCTTGGAATAGAGAGGATTGCAATGTTGAAATATGGTGTAAAAGATATAAGAGAATTCTACAAGTCCAATTTAGATTTTCTAAATCAGTTTTAAGATGATAGTTTCTAAAAATCATTTGAAAAGATTCCTAAAAAAGGACTTTGATGATGAAGAATTATCTTCAGCTCTTTTTCAGTTGGGACACGAAAATGACATAGTTAAAGATCTTATAGATATTGAAATAACTCCGAATAGAGGTGACTGTTTATCTTTATTTGGCCTAGCTCGTGATTTAGATAATTTTTTTATATTAAAAAAAGATATTGACTTATATAACAAAGATTTAGAAATTTTTGACTTTAATTTTTTAAACCTAGCAAAAGAGGATTGTCCTAAGATATCATTCTTATTAGTTGAAGTTGATCATCTACCAACTGATTATAAAAACTATCTCGAGGAATACTTTTCTGAACTCGGAATTAAAAAAAATAATTTTTTTACTGATATTTCAAATTATTTGTCTTATGAACTTGGTCAGCCAACTCATTGCTACGATTACGCTAAAGTTTGCGAAGGACTTCAACTAAAAAGAATAAAAGAAAATCAAGTATTTAGAACTATTACAAATAAAGAAATCAATCTACAAGAATCAAACTTAGTTTTTACCTTGAATGAAACTCCTATAAATCTTGCAGGTATTATGGGAGATGCTTCAACTGGGTGTTTACCAGATACAAAAACTATTCTTTTGGAATGTGCATATTTTTCATCAGAATCTATAATCGGAAAATCAACAAAATATGATCTTAGTTCTGAAGCAGCATACAAATTTGAGAGAGGAACAGATCCAGGAGCGATAGAGATAGCAATTAGGAGATTTATTCATATTGTTGAGGATCACACAAAAATTATAGATCTAAAAATTTTCAGAGAAGATAACATAAAAGAAACTGACAAATTTATTGAGTATGATCCCTATAAAATAAACTCGATTCTTGGAACTAATATAAAAGAGGCAGATATTGACGGGTATTTAAATAATTTAGGTTTTTCTGTAAAAAATAAAAAAATTCTTATACCGTCACATAGACATGATATTGAAAGTTGTAATGATATTGCTGAAGAAATAGCAAGAGTAGTAGGTTACGATAACATTGAAAAAAAGATTATTAATTTACCTGTACATCAAACTTCATCAGAAATTAGTTTAGACGATAAGGTAAGATCATTTCTTGTCAGGAAAGGATTTAGTGAAGTAATAAATTTTCCTTTTTCAGAAAATGAAGATACTCAGTCTGTTGAAATTGATAATCCCCTTGATTCCAAAAAAAGATTCTTTAGAACAAACATAACTGAATCAATTCTGAATAATATTTTGTTTAATGAAAGACGACAAAAAGATTCAATCAAACTCTTTGAGATATCAGATATATATAAATTAAATAAAGATACAAAGAAATTTAAAAGAACAAAAAGAGTTGCGCTAATTCAATCAGGAAGAAAAGGAAATAACTATAAAGAGTTTAATAAAATTATGGATGAGGACTCATTAATTTCAGTCTTTTCTGAGCTTGAGGTTGGTTTCAATCTTGAGGCTTCTATGATTTCCCGAACCAACCTTGATTCAAAGATTAAACATCCAATTTATTCAATAGAGTTTAATATCGAAGAATTAAAAGAATCCTTAAAATCAGACATTCCGAAAAGACTGCCAAAATTTAATAATATTAAATATTCTCAAATCTCTGAATTCCCATCCGTCAAAAGAGATTTATCATTTAAGATAAAGGATACAAAAAACATAGATACACTTATTAAGATATTAACTTCTTTTGAAAATGATTCTTTAAAAGAATCATTTATATTTGATTTTTATAATGATGCTGAAAGAAATCAATGCAAGCTTGGTTTTAGATTTGTATTTCAATCTTTAGAAAAAACCCTTACTGACACTGAAGTCGACTATATAATAAATGATATAGTAGAATCAGTATCGCAATTAGATGATGTAGAAGTGCCAGGTTATGAATACAAGAATGTATAAAAACTTTTTCAAATATCTTTTCTCTTTATTAATGAGTTTCTCACTTTTTGCGCAAGATTTTTCTCCTGAATTCCTTGAAAGTCTTCCTGCAGAGGTTAGAGAAGAGATCTTAAATAGTGCTCTAGAAAAAGAGTCACTTGAGTCAACACAATATAGGAGACCATCAACTTTTATACAAAAACCAGATGTCAATAGTGCTAGATTCGGTAATCAATATTTTTCAATGATGCAATCAACTTTAATGCCGATCAATGAACCTAACCTTGATCCAAATTACATTCTAGGCTTTGGGGATGTTCTTCAGCTCCAACTCGTTGGACAGAAAAACGAGATAATTGAAGTTTCTCTATTGAGGGATGGGTCTATTACCCTTCCAAATATTGGAAAGGTTTTTTTATCTGGGCTTTCTCTTCAAGAAGCTACTAAAATCATAAAAACTAAATTTGAGATTTCCTTTATAGGAGTGAATGTATTTGTAACACTTTTAAATATTAGAGATATTCAAATATTAGTTTCCGGAAATGCATTCAATCCAGGCCCCTATACTCTTAATGGGAATTCAAACCTATTTCATGCTCTAAGTGTCTCAGGTGGGCCGTCCGATCTAGGGTCTTTTAGGAAAATAGATCTTATACGTGAAGATAAAATTTTAGAAACTGTTGACCTTTATGAGAACTTTATTTTTGGAAAAAATAGTTTTGGGCCTAAGCTTAGATCAGGCGATATCATTTTTATTCACCCATCTCAAAATCTAGTATCTATTTCAGGCGCAATAAAAAGACCTGGTAATTATGAGCTTCTTAATACCGAACGACTGGGGAGTTTAATAGATTTTGCAAATGGAATTAGAGGCAATGCTGACCTTGACTCTATTCATATTCAGCGGATCGATAATGGAAAAGCTGTGCAAGTAAAGGCTTCACCAGTAAATTTTAAAGAAGAGATACTTAATGATGAGGAGAGTGTTTTCATTAGAGCTTATCCTTTTAGATCTGTAACTATCTCAGGATCAGTTGAAAAACCAGGTTCATATCTTTTAAACGAGGGCGATGGGATTCTTGAATTAGTTAATTTAGCTGGTGGATATACTGAGAATGCATACCAGTTTGGGGGAGTTCTTCTGAACAAGGAAGCTTTTGAGGTTTCTAAAAATGCTAAAGAAAGACTTTATGAAGATTTCATCTCCTCTTTCATTGAAAATTCATTCAGTGCTGGTGGAGAGACTTTCGAATCTTTAAATATTTTTATAAACGAACTAAAAAATTCATCTGTTTCTGGGAGAATTAATGCTGAGTTTAATCTTGAAAAGTTGAAGAGCAATCCATCCCTAAATGTTAAATTGATGGAGGGTGATGAAATAATCATACCTGAGATAGTGGATCATATATATATTTTTGGAGAAATAGCCAATCAAGGTACTATAAATTATGTAGCCAACCAAACCTTATCAGATTACTTAGATAATGTAGGGGGCATAACTAACTATGCCGACAAATCAAGTATCTTCATTCTTCACCCAAATGGAGTTTCTGAGAGAGTTTCAAGAAAGAATGTTTTCAGAGATAATAATGATGAATTTATGATTTATCCAGGATCTATTATTTTTGTTCCCAGAGAAATTCCAAATACGTTCAGAGCTGAAGTATTTCAAGGATATGCTTCCATCCTTGGAAACTTGGGTGTCTCTCTTGCTTCCATTTCAGTCTTAAAAGACTAATTTCTAAGAATGATTAAAAGCTTGAAGTTAGGCTACTTGAGCTTTCTACTTTTCTTTAATACAAATATTTATACTGACAGTTTTTTATACAACACTTTCAATAATCATGGATCAATTGGGTTAATAAATATTCCAACTGCACGATTTTACAATGAATCTACTTTTGGCTTAACCATATATGATGGCAGCCCTGATCAAAAAGTGACTATGACCTCTTTTCCATTTGACTGGCTCGAAGCCTCTTTTTTTTATACAAATATTCAAAACCTACCCTATTGTTCTGATGAATCAAACCCTATTTGTAATCAAGATTACAAGGATAAAGGATTTAATTTTAAATTAAGGCTAAAAGAGGAGGGTGTTTGGCCAGCAATAGCTATTGGAATAAATGATATTGCAGGAACTGGTTATTACAGTTCGGAATATATTGTCGCAAGCTATGGAATAGATAAAACTGACTTTCATTTTGGACTTGGTTGGGGGCAGCTTAATGGTTCAAAAGAAAATTTCAAAAATCCTCTTGGGAAAATAGACAATAGCTTTTATGAACGACCAAAAGATTTTGCAGGTCGTGGGGGCCAATTTCAACCTTCAAGATATTTTTCTGGAGAAACTATATCACCTTTTTTTGGAGTAACTCATGCTATAAATGAAAAATTTTTACTCAAGCTAGAATATGATTCCACTGTAACCCCAGGAAAAATTGGATACAAGGAGGCAGAACAGGATTTCTCATTTGGCTTAGATTATAACTTATCTAAAAAATTTACTATTGGGATTTCAACTGAAAGAGGAAATTCAACTTCAATAAGGTTTATCTATAAGAATGATCCATATAAAAGCAAGCCTCGCTATAAATATAAGGATGCAAATCATAAAGATACAGATAGTGATTATGTAAGATTGATAAGAAATCTTAGTGAGAATGGAATTTTAGTGAGTAAAATTCTTGAAGGTGCTGATCAGATAGGCATTCAAATAAGCCAATTTAGACATCCTAACTTAGATGTAATTGATGAAATAATTAGGGAGGCTTCCAATAATGCAGGCTTAAGTAAGCCTGTAAAAGCAAATTTAACAATTGCAGACCTTAAGGCAAGAACAGGATTTGATGAAAGCTTTGAAAAAAATTCCAATTTGATATATCAAAGACAAGCTAAAAAGAAATTTAAGACTAATACTAGACTTGAACTTAGACCATTCTTGGCATCCAGAGAGGAATTTTTCAAGGGAGCATTAATGATTGAGAATATAAGTGAGTATAGTTTTTTAGATAACTTCTTTTTTTCCTCAAATATTAAGTACTCTCTTGCAGATAATTTTGATGATTTAAAATACCCTCCAGTGAATACTTATCCAGCACAAGTAAGATCTGATATTAAAGATTACCTAATTAACTATGATGAGGGAATAATAATAGGTAGAGCTCAATTTGATTACTATCTGTCCCCAAAGAAAAATCATCATGCAATGTTAACAGCAGGAATCCTTGAAGAGATGTTCAGCGGTGCAGGGTTTGAATATCTTTATTTTAAAGAGGGCTCAAATTATGCTGTTGGTTTTGAAGTATTTGAGGTAAAGAAAAGAGATTACAAGATGCGTTTTGATACACTAGATTATAAAAATGTTACAGGCCATTTAAACTTTTACTATAGAAACTATAGGCGCATACCGTTTGATGCAAAAATATCCTATGGTGAATATCTTGCTGGCGATGAGGGAGTTACAATTGACTTATCTAGATCTTTTGTAAATGGCACAAAATTTGGTGTTTTTGCATCTTTCACTGATGTTTCTACTGAGCAGTTTGGGGAAGGGTCTTTTGACAAAGGTATATATTTCAATATTCCAGTTTTTGGTAATCTTATAAATTACTCTTGGAGACCTCTTACTAAAGATCCAGGCGCTAAATTAATTAGAAAAAACACACTCCATGATTTACTTATAAGATTTAGACCAATTAATTAGTAGAATATGTATATAAAAAAAACATTCTGCTAAATATCTAAATATATTGTTTTTAAATCGACTTTTATGCATAATCATATTTTAGAGGAGCTTAGTTTATGAAATATTTATTTATCGCATCATTACTTGCGTTCACAACATCTAATAGCATTATTGCAGAAGAATCAGTATCTGATGAAAAAATATCTGAGATTTCTCAAAGACTTGAGACCTATAACACCGATACACTTGTTGAAAGAAGAAACTTTTTAATTTCATATCAAGAGGGTGATGAACAAGATGATACCAATGGCGTGCCTGTGGGATCAGCTTCTGAAAGGGCTATAGAAATTTCAATAATTGAAGCTTTGCTTGTTGCTCTGGGCGTTGTTATATTAGATAACGTAACGGAAGATTCAGTCACTCCTCCTGATACAGTTTTTCCTGTGATAACAATTCTTGGAGACAATCCAGCAACTGTTGAGCTGGGCTCAACTTATACTGATGCTGGAGCTACCTCTGATGGTGGTGAAACTGTTTCTTCTTCTGGATCAGTTGATACCAATACCATCGGGACATACACAATTACTTATTCAGCAACTGATACAGCTGGAAATACTTCGACCGCAACAAGAACAGTCAATGTTGTTGACACTACACCTCCAGTTATAACATCTTCAGATACTTTTGTTGCTGATGAGAATCAAACTGCAATTGGAACAGTTACCGCAACTGATCTTCAAACAGTTACATTTACCGTATCAGGAACTGAGCTTCAAATAACTTCTGGCGGAGTTTTAACTTTTGTAGTAGCTCCAGATTATGAAACTAAAAATGTTTATACTGCAACTGTTACAGCAACTGATGCAAGTTCAAATTCTGTAACTCAAGACATTACAGTTAACGTTACTGATGTTGGTGGAATCGATGATGACCCTGGTACAGGCACCGGAACTTCAACTGGAACAGGAACTGGTACCTAGTCATTGTCTTTGACTAAAAAAGACCTAGCAAACAATATTTCAAAAAAATTAGGGCTATCTCAAAAAGATAGCCTTTTTTTTGTTCAGAACTTTTTTAAAATCCTCATTGATAATAAAACTAAAAACATAAACATAAATAAATTCGGAACTTTTCAATATAAAAAAACACCCAAAAGGTTTGGAAGAAATCCTAAAACTCTTCAAGAGTTTGAAATTAAGCCAAGGCATAAATTAGCTTTTAAACCATCAGAAGAGATCAAAAAAAATATTAATTAATAACTGGTCGGGATGGCCGGATTTGAACCGACGACCACCACACCCCCAGTGTGGTGCGCTACCAGGCTGCGCTACATCCCGTTTACATATTATATTTCACAATTTTAGATTTAATCTATTGTTATATAATAAGGATTTTAAAGTAAAAATATGAGTTTAGTAGAGTGTAAGGCTGGTCAATTTGAGGGAGTGATTCAAGATGGCTGTCACCATTTTTATGGTATACCCTATGCAAAATATGAGCAAAGATGGGATGAATCAACTCTTATTGAAAAAGAACTAAATCTCAAAGTCATAAAAAAGGGACACTCAGCCCCTCAAACAAGAGCTATCGATCAAAGTCAATTAGGAGCAAGTTTTTTTCAGGATAATTCATTGTCGAAACAATCTGAAGATTGTTTAACTTTAAATATTTGTTCAAAAGATATTAAATCTAAAAAGCCAGTAATGATTTGGATACATGGTGGAGCTTTAGTAACCGGTGGTTCAAGTAGCATTATGTATGATTTGAAACACCTAGCTTGTAGAGGAGTTGTTGTAGTTTCAATCAATTATAGGCTTGGCCCCCTTGGATTCCTGAAACTTGATGATATTACAGATGGAAAAGTTAATTCGTCAGGAAATGAGGGACTGATAGACCAAAGGAATGCAATAAAGTGGGTAAAAGAAAATATTTCTTCCTTTGGCGGAGATCCAAATAATATTATTATTTTTGGTGAGTCTGCGGGTTCCTGGAGTTGCAATCTTCAAATTGCAGCAGGTAACGATGGCTTATTTCAAAAAGCAATTTGTCAAAGCGGAGGTCTTGATGCCATTGCTTCACAAGAAAAAGCAAATTTATGGGCTGAACTATTTATTGAGCAGTTTGTAAAAGACGGCCACAAAGTTTCTGATTTAAGATCATGTGACTGGGAACTGATAATCAACTCAGCTAAAAAATTAAAACACTCAGCATTAAGCGATGGGAGGAGATGGATTTTTCCTGAAGTAGGCTTTCTGCCTGTCATAGATAATAAATTTATTAAGGATGATTATTTAGAAACATATTCATCTTCAAGTATTCATTTAATTGCTGGAACAACTTTGGATGAATATAAGCTTTGGAGTGCTTTCCATCCAAGAATAGGTAAAAATGATGAAGAGTATATAACAAAAAGATTATCAAAAATGTTTGAATCTAGTAAATTGCCAGAACTGATTTCAGCTTATACTGAATACCTTAAAATTAATGAGTTAGGAAATATATATTCAGCGATACTTACGGATATTTGTTTTGGCATCCCGACACATAAAACTCTTCAGAAAAAAGAAGGCACTTCTTTTGGATACTTATTCTCAACACAAAGCGAAATCCTAAAAGGAAAATTAGGATGTTTTCATGCCTCTGAACTTCCATATTTATTTGGAGTTCATTCAAAAAAACCCTATTCAAGCTGGGGACCAAAAGAATCTGAAGAAATCTCTGATAATTTCCAAATACCATGGACAAACTTTTCTAAAACAACTAATCCAAGTTTTGGAGATTTCGAATGGAACAATTATAATGATTCGTTCGAATTAGCTCTTATAGGAAAAAAAGTAAGAGCTTTAAAAAATCCTTTTTTAGAACGATATGAACTTATTGAAAAATATAAAATCTTTTAAACTTTTTATAGTTTTATTTTGTGGAGTTATTTTAGGCACTCCAGAAGAAATTACTAATCCTCCAACTTATGACTATGATTATAATCAGGATAGAGGCGATAGTTTTATCTATCTGGGTACCAAAACAGATAAAGGAAATTTTATTCAGACTTCATCCGGGAAGGTTCTTTCTCAGAGAAGAGACGGTATTTTATATTGGGAGGATATTCCATTTGCATTACCGCCTTTAGGGAATTTAAGATGGAAGGCACCAGTTGCTTTTGTTGACGAAGATTTTCGTATTTATCCAAAAGAAAATAACTTTTGTCATCAAGAAATTGGTGGTCAAATTCAAGAAATTGATCAAGCTGGGTCGGAGGACTGCTTATATCTTGATATTAGAGCACCTCATGGAAATAGAGATAACTTGCCAGTAATGTTTTGGATACATGGTGGAGGTAATACCTCAGGCCATAAAGACTTTTACAATTTCTCAGAATTAGTAAAAAGAAAAGATGTGATAGTTGTTTCTCCAAATTATCGTCTAGGTCCACTTGGCTTTTTTACTCACCCGGCAATTCAAGATTTCCATTCAGGTATAGATAAAACCTCTAATTTTGGGATCTTAGATATAGTCCTAGCACTAAAATGGGTTAATGAGAATATAGCTTATTTCGGGGGAGATCCGAATAATATTACTATATTCGGCGAATCTGCTGGAGGGCATAATGTTTTATCACTTTTAGTTGCTCGGCAAGCCAAGGGCTTATTTCATAAAGCAATATCCCAATCAGGCTATACAAAATCATCATCAACTCAAAATGCTTACAAGTCTGAAAACTTTAATGAGGAAGGTATATCTGACAGTTGGACAGTGTTAAATAAAATAATTGTTGATAAAGAGTTAGCAAATGATCTTAATGAAGCAAATACGTTTCAATTTAATTCTAATAAAGAGGCGCTTAGAAAAATTCTTTACGAAACAAATGCTCAAGAGTTGGTAAATCTATATGGCGATACTTTTGAGACTCCTTTGCTTACTAATGACGGTTTAGTAATTCCTAAAATTGGTCTTAAAGAATCCCTTCGCTCTGAAGAATATTTAAATAAAGTTCCAACTATTGCTGGATCGAATAAGGATGAAATAAAGCTATGGCTAGGATTTTCTAAATATTTCATAGAAACTAATAATCAATCCTTTCTTTCTAAGGGAATCGGTATACCTAGAGTTAAAATTAAGGATGAAGAAAAATATCAATTCTATAATGAAATTAGATCA
>CETE01026320.1_pt1 | contig 28774 bp, 24 predicted proteins | sample 531241 | NCBI WGS metagenome assembly CETE01 (sample SAMEA2622336, study PRJEB7988) | marine metagenome | biome: marine biome (ENVO:00000447); feature: deep chlorophyll maximum layer (ENVO:xxxxxxxx); material: "saline water (ENVO:00002010), including plankton (ENVO:xxxxxxxx)" | depth 30 m
CAACGCCTCCACAGTCATCTTCATGATTGATGGCAAGGAGGTGCCGTATCCACTGGCGAACCTTTCTTCAGAAAGCCGCCTTGCGCTTCAAGAGTTGGTCAATCAGTAAAAAAGAAACGTTTTTTCAAGATCGGAGTAACCCGGTTGACGCCAGGTGCCCTAGCTTTCTTTCTTTTGCTGCTCATTCTTGGCTTTCTCTTTTTTCGCCCGTTGCCCCTCGCGCTTCGCATTCGCTATTTCGAGTAGCTTCTGTCTCTGTCCAATACGCTGACGAGTGAGCTCCTTCATATCAGGCTGCTTGCCCCCGGGAACTGCATTGATGGTAAGATAGGCTTGTTCTTTGAAGATCAGGCCGTTGATGCCTTTGACCTCGAAATTAATTTCGACCTGATTGACGGGTTGAATGTTAGGAATAACGAGGTGAACCGACATTCCGTCTTCACTTAGAACCGCTTTTTTGATGCGAATTTTGTCTTCGCCTTCCTCAAGAGGATTTTTAACTGAGTAGTAGGCAGAGCCGTAGTTGCGGGTCCAAGCATAGTTCCACTGATAGAGTTCATAAGTTTCCGGGTTCGTCGCCGAATTTTGATCAAGGGCGAAGTTGAAATCGAGAGTGATTCCGTTCTCTTTCACGGTCACATTGGTAAGTAGGGGAGAATGGGTATTTGTGAAGCGGTAGCGGGAGATACCGCCCTGAGCCAGCCCTTTGCGCCCGCCGCCGTTCCAACCATTGAGACCGGTTGTGTAGACTTGACCGTCGACAGGGTTGACCGCGGCGCGATGGATTCCGGTCTCGGCGTCGAGGTCAATTTTGACAATAGCAGCCTGCTCGATCCCGTCGACTTCCTGAAGCATCAGATAATATAGCCAGCCTTTGCCGAAAGATGTGTGAAGTAATTTACCGGAGAGCGGACCCCAGCGTTTGTCGTCGATCCAGAGCTGGCCCCCGGAGGAATTATCGAAGTTCTGTGGCATCCAGATGATAGGCTGGTCAAAGGTGTCGGGCGCGATGACCTTGGTATGATCAATAGCGCCGCCGTCCGGAGCCCAATGTTCGGTGCGAAAGGTCTGAGCGTAGCCATAGAAGCCGCCCGGATCACAGAGGCTAATCTTGGACGCCGGCATCCAACTGCCTTGGTTATCACTCACGGTAGGACGACCGTCTGGCATCATACCCATACCGTTTGGTGTTCGAAAACCCCTGCAGTAAACCTCACGCGTCTTGCCATCTGGAGAAACCTTGATCACTGAGCCAGGTTCCTTGTAGCTCGTGTATTGCCCGGACTTGGCGTAATAAAAGTTGCCTTCTGAATCTCGCTGGAGATCAAAATTAAAAGCATGGAAAAAGGTTGAGACGTCATCGTCCGCGCTGAACGATTCGTAGAAATCTGCCTCACCATCATCATTGAGGTCGTGGAGACGAGTCAGGCGATCTTTGCAGGTGACATATATTTTGTCGTCTACGACTTGAAGTCCAAATGGCTCATAGAGACCGGCGGCAAATCGGGTCCACTGCAGATCTTCAAGCTCACGATCCACGCCTGAGACGATCCAGATATCCCCACCGTGGGTGGAAACGACCATGCGACCATCAGGGAAGAAGGCAAGCGCCGAGGTCCGAAACCAGGCATTGTAGGGATTGCCTTCGTCGTTTTCTGGAATACCAATTTTATCGATGGTATAGGCCTCCGACTCGGACCCTAACAAACCCATTGTATGCAGGACTTCAGGCCAGCGCCTCTCTCCTCCCGAGGTGTAGTTCGAGGGATTGAATGGTGCCATATGCCCTGATTTTTCCGAGCGAAGAAAGTTAGCGAACGAGAGCAACTCACCTTCGCCTTCACCTGCGTAGCGAACGATTTGGAAGACACGTTTCTCGTCGTCTGCGGGAATCTTCACTATTAGCCGGTTCTTCCCGTCTGTGTTCCATTGAAATCCCTCAACGTCACCCTGAGCGGTAGCGGCGAGGAAGCGGCCTATTGGATTGGGATGATCGCCAGCAGTTCCAAGGACGTGGACCTCACCACTGTCACCGAGAGTGAGTTCCTTTGCGTTGGCAGCGAGTCGCCCAGTGGTGTTTGCCGAGGCCCCTTCAACTTGGCCTAAGCTGAGGAGCAATTCTTCACCTGATTCAATTTCAAAGGTATGCTGAATCGCCGCGAACCCTTCTGGTGCCGTCGGAGTTTCAAGGATATTCCGACCGTTGATGGCATAGGAGAGAATTGTGTGATCGTTGTGAAGGTAGTGTCCATAGTAGCTCATCCACGCTTCTGGCATCGGGCCGCGAGGAAGAAGGTCATCAGTGGGGTAGTCAAGGGTTTCGTCATGTCCCCACGCCCACCCTTTAAGTTCTGCGATGGCACTGCCTTCGATGTTAGCAACGCCTCCTCCTCGTTCGCGATAGTGCTGTGTGCCGAGAAGATCAAGGAACCCACCACTCCAGACCCCGGCTTGGTCCATGCTGTGAAGATCATAGGCAATGCTAATTTGAGGATTAAGCTTAATCGTCAGAACGCTGGAAATATCCCTCCCAAGCTGTGAAGCCAGCGCGGGTCCGAAGTTACGTTGGATAAGGTCTTTCTCACCGACGACAACGTTCACGGTAGGAAGGCTTTCAAGATAACCATCGTTAATTTCTTCAAAGTCATCGCGCATCGGGCGCATGAAGGATTCCCGTATGTAATGGATGACCTGGTAGCGTTCCCGGTTCGTCATCCATGTCTGCGGACCCATGAGGCCGTTACCATTGGTCAGGGTGAGGAACATGGAATAGGGATCGAGGCCAAACTTGAGGTCGCCTGAACCAAAAGCACGCGCTGTCGGAAGCGGCGGGGTGAGCCCGTCGTCGCCGTGACAGTTCGTGCAAAGATTTTTATAGATTACCTCACCCGCTGCGAGGTCTTCATTATCCAGCGATTGAAGGATCCCGGCATGATCTACTGAATTCGGAGCTTCCTTAGCCAAAGAGGTCGTAACCAAGGAGATTGAGAGGAAAGGCGGCGTGAGCAGTAGCCAAAACTTCATGATAAGGATACTGACGCAGTATGGAAAAATGCCCATCTGAATTCTGCCATGATAATGTTACTGTCTTAAAAGCTGGAGCATGAATTCTACAAGGAGCTAAATCGACTCATGCCCTCATCTTACAATTTCCATCTTCATGTGATTCAGGTCATCACTCCTCGTAATTAAAATATGATTGATTGATAATCAACGACTTGGATGTGATTCAGTGGTATTTAGCGTGAGGAAAAATTCGTTCAGTGTTGCCACGGCTATTTAAAAAGTATTCCTCAGCATAAGGGGTTGAATTGGCGCGTCTAATGAACGCGGGAAATCACTCGCTTGCTGCCTATGAATATAATTCGAACTTTCCTGATTCTTTGCGTGATTTTCACGTCATTACTGACTAGTTGTGCCACGTCGCGGGTGGAATATATCGACACTCAAGTCGCTCCTGCCATCGCTAACCCTGGCACTGTAGTGGTAGCAGGCTTGGTGGCGGGAGATTCCAATTGCGCTATTTCGCAGATTGAGCGTGGCAATATCCTACATCGGTTGGAAAAGAAATTGGCTCAGAAGCGTCGCCAAAAAGATATTGTCGGCCACCTTGCTTTTGAGGGTTTCGTTGGCAGGACTCGATCCGTGGGCAGTGGTTCGACGGGATCTCTTTCCTATGCACTGACGCCGTCGCAGATGGCCAAGGCGAAGAAGTTCAAAGCCCAGTTTGCTCTCGTTGTGGTAGTAAACGAAGTCAATATCTGGTGTGATGTCGGCGAGTCCTGCAGTCACCATGAGGAGCCGATTTATGACAAAAAAGGCAATGAGGTTGGTTGCCGTCACTGGACGGAATACACGACAACGTCACGAGCGCATCGTTCCATGAATGCGAATTACCTCCTCTATGATTTATCGACTGGAAAGAAGGTCTGGGCATGCTCTAGCAAGCACTGCGAGACAAACAGTCGCTCCGCTTGTTCCGAATTCGGGTATCCGCCGCCGCCGCCCCATCCTGCACCGCCTTCAGCTGCTGATGTGATGGACAATATGTCGAATTCGGTGGTAAGGAAATTTCCACGCGCCAATGCAAAATATTGATCAAGCTTTCTTAAAGAACATACTGATCCCAACAAGGATCATGAGCACGGCAAAGATTTTCGTAAGTTGTTCGTTGCTTAGTTTCTTGAGCCAACCGGTCGCAAGGTAAGCGGTGGCGACAGAGGCGATGGCGGTAGGCCAGAACACGCCCCACTGCACTAGGCCCGCCTGACTGAATCGGGTGAGAGCGATAATGGCAGTAGGAACAATTACCGCCATGCTTGTGGCGACGGCGGCTTTCTGATCCATACCGAGAAAATAAACAAATGCAGGCACCATCACGATGCCGCCGCCAACGCCGCAAAGTCCTGCCATAAGCCCTGCGAACAACCCGATACCAACAGAAATAAGAATGAGTTTCATGAGTCAGAGAGGTTTGAAGGGTTTGCTTTTGAGAGACTTAGATTGGCTTGGCCAGTATCTTGGTCACGAGCTGATTCAGGACCAGATTCGGTTCGAGCTGAGTTGTGACAAGCCGCTCGTTGGCTTCGAGGCAGGCCTCGAGCGCATTTTTCAGTTCGGCGACACTGAAGCGATTGGATATCTGGGCGGCGAGGAAAAGTGGGTAAGCTGAAATCCCACCGTCTTTTTTGCGTGGCAGATGAGCTGTATCCGAAGCCGGCAGCCGATCAATCTCGCGCTGAAATCCCTGATAGTTTCGACCGGCTCGAATCCCATGGCGTTCCATTAAATCGCGTGCGTGCAGCAGGCTACGAACGCGAGGCACGATCGCGGCAAGTAGGATCCCCACGGGGCTCTCGCCGCTGCGTAGCTGTTTATCGATCAAGCTAAGCGTTTTTGGAAGATCTTTCTTTGCGATTGCATCGCCAATCGCAAAAATTACTCCGGTGTGGCTCGCCGCTACGATTTCTGAGATGTCTTTTTCATTAGCAGGTCGGTCACCGACATAGAGAGAGAGCTTTTGGAGTTCGCTGTCGAGTACGCGGGTCTCTGCACCAACCATAACTACGAAACGCTCCAGAGCTTGACCTTCGAAGCTAAGGTCCATTGCTTCCGCTTTGCTCGCGACCTGTCCCATAACAGCAGTCTCCCAGCCGGCCTTACCAACATCGACTTTTTCAAAGGTCTTCACTTCAGCCAGCTTTGTCACTTTCTTATAGAAGGTGCGTCGCTTGTCGACGTCGGTGGCGCTGATAATGACATTTACCTCGGGCGGGAGGCCGGCGGTCAGCACTTCGGTGAGACTTTCGACGGCGGCTAGTGTGGTTTCGGACTTCCCGGTTTGATTATCACAAAAGAAATTAGCGCCTTGAAGCCAGACAACCTTTTCGCCGCCAAAAAAAGGGAGAGTCTGGATGGCCTCGATGGTCTGGCCGACGATCCGAACAGCGTGATCGGAGTTGTCCGCGCTACCTGAGATAATTTCGAGGCCAAATTCATCATCTTTTGGTGCAATTTTATGGGAGAGTCTCAGAGCCGCTTCTTTGACCTGCGCTTCATCGCTGCCGAAGAAGGCGTGTATGTTCGATTTTGCCGCCATGGTTCATGAGAAGTAAATCGTCTGACGACGTTGTGCAATGCTGAATGGTGCGGGATTAACACGGATCGCGTCAGGAATTTGTTATCGAGCGAGCATTTCGCTTGAAAGAAACTTGAGATCGGGTACATGAGACACCCGCATTGTTCACGGAGTTGCGGCTGAGCCATATCACCAAATTCCCGTCGATGCGGGAGATTTGTATCGAGAAGGCCCGGTTTTAGGCGACGTACTCCGAAGTTTCTGGCGACTCAGTCAGTTTGGATGCCCGCTGGAGTCAGGGTCTCAACCCTACCAGCATCAACACAGACATGAGTTTCATTGCCGAAAAATTCTCCGAGATTTCTCCGTCCCAGACCCTTGCCATCACCGCAGCCGCAAAGAAGATGCGCGACGAAGGTCAAGACATCGCCAGCTTTGGTGCTGGAGAGCCCGACCTCGACACGCCCCAACACATTAAAGACGCATGCATCGAGGCACTCAAAGAAGGGAAGACCAAGTATACCGCCGCTACCGGTATCCCTGAGCTGAAGGAAGCGATCCAAGAGAAGCTGCTTCTAGATAATGGTCTCGAATATGATGTCAGCCAGATTTCCGTTAACTGCGGAGCTAAGCACTCATGCTACAACGCGATCGTGGCATGCTGTGACCCCGAAGACGAAGTGATCATCCCAGCCCCTTATTGGACTAGTTACCCTGAGATGGTTCGCCTAGCCGGAGCTGAGCCTTACATCGTCGAAACCAAGCGAGAGAACGGTTGGAAAATGACGCCTGACGAGTTCGAAGATGCGATCAGTGGTAGAACTCGCATGCTCATTCTCAACAGCCCTAATAACCCGACCGGTGCGGTTTACTCCAAAGAGGAGATAGAGGCTCTCGTCGAGGTAGCTGAGTCAGAAGATATCATCATCCTTTCCGATGAGATCTACGAGAAATTGATCTACAACGACAAGAAGCACGTTAGCACGGCCTCTGTTAGCGAAGCGGCCAAGAATTTAACGATCACAATCAACGGCCTTTCTAAGGTTTACGCTATGACTGGATGGCGTCTGGGTTATACCGCGGCTCCCCCAGAGATTGCGAAGGCCATTAGTATCATTCAGAGCCATACCACCTCTAACCCGACCACGTTTGCTCAATATGGCGCACTCGCTGCCCTCCAAGGGCCTCAAAACATGATCAATGACATGGTTGAGGAATATGACATGCGTCGTCAATACATGTTAAGCCGTCTGCAGAAAATCAACAACATTGAGGTGATCGAACCGGAGGGCGCCTTTTACTTCCTCGTCGATACAACCAAGATCGGCCTGAACTCCATGAACTTGACTGAAAAACTTCTCTCTCGCTATCTCGTAGCCGCAGTTCCGGGCGCGGCATTCGGGTATGATCAGTCACTCCGTCTCAGTTACGCAACTAGCCTCGATATCATTAAGGAGGGCTTGGACCGCTTTGAGGAGTTCTGCCTCGCGCATTGATTTTAGTGGTTTTGCGAATCTCTCTTTTGCCGTCTGGCTGTCTGGTCGTTTGGCACTCAAGAAGTTTCAGAGGTCGGCAGTTTTGACTGTCGGCCTCTTTTTTTGGTATGATTATTTAGCAGGTTTGCTCCTGACACGTGAACTGCTCGTCCCGATGGAAACGGATCGGCATATATTCCCGGAAGAAGTTCTTTGGGGTAGATTCCTCCCCCAATTCATGAAGGATGTTAATAGGGGTGGGGGTTTGCGATTTTCCGGCAAGCTGAAAGAACCCTTGCTTGCCAAATCGTTCAATCAACCCGATTGCTGAAACCTATGTCTCCGGAACTGGAATTGGCAATGGCAGCGGCCCGTGAGGCAGGTGCATTGCTACGCAAAAATTTTGAAGCGGATCTCCACGTGAACGAAATGCACGATCACGATATCAAACTGGCGCTGGATGTGGAGAGCCAGAAACTAATTGAGGCCAAAATTCTGAAGACCTTTCCGGATCATGCTATTTATGGCGAGGAAGGCATCGCCGGCGATCAGAATTCAGAGACGCAATGGATTGTGGATCCGATCGATGGGACTGTTAACTTCTTCTTTGGCCTCCCTCACTTTTGCGTTTCGATTGCGATGCGCCAAGGAGGTGAGCTCAAAATCGGGGCCATCTATGATCCGATGCTGGATGAAATGTTTGCAGTCGATTTTGAGGGGCCGGCGATGCGGAATGGCCAGTTAATCCGACCCAGTGATCGTGAGACGCTGGGAGAAGCCGTGGTCACGATTGGCTTTTCCAAAAGCCAGGACGCTATTGAGTCGGGCATCGCCCGTTACAGCCGGATTGCTCATCGAGTTCGAAAAACCCGCATGCTTGGTAGCGCCGCGCTGGCGCTGGCCTACATCGCTTGCGGTCGTCTCGATGCCTATATCGAAGAGCAGATTAGCCTCTGGGATATTGCTGCCGGTCGCCTCATGCTTGAGCGTGGGGGTGGGACGGTAAAGCTTGCGTCTTCCTCTTCAAATTCCAATAAATCTTCGATTGTTTCCAGCAACGGAAAACTCGACTTTGAGGATATTCTCTAATTACCTTTAGATATGAGATACCGCAGTGGCATCGGCTACGATGTGCATCAGTTTACAGAAGGACGCCCCCTGATTCTCGGTGGCGTCAAAGTGCCTCATCCAAAAGGACTGTCTGGACATTCCGACGCCGATGTTCTGGCTCATGCGGTGGCCGACGCGATTCTTGGTGCGATCGGGGAACCAGACATCGGCTACTGGTTTCCCCCAACGGATGACAGCATAGAGGGCATCAACAGTCTCAAGATTCTCGAGAAAGCGGCCGAGCTGGTCGGAGAGAAAGGGGGGCATATTGAGAATATCGATTCCACCCTTATTGCCGAGGCGCCGAAGGTGATGAAACACGTCTCAGCGATGAAAGAAAAGATTGCCGAAGCGCTTGGCATGGATGCCACTGATATCGGGATCAAGGCGACTACCAATGAGACGATGGGATTCATCGGACGCGAGGAAGGCATCGCCGCTCTCGCCAGCGCTTCGATCGCTCTACCTGACAGGAAGTGAAAAATCTCGGCGCGGTAGGTGCAAATCAGTGGATCACGTAGTAGGTTGTGAACGTTCCGGTCGGGAACGACCCTATGGAAGTGGTAGGACAATTTATTAGTCAACACTGGAGGCAGGCTCTCGAGGTCCTCATCCTGTGGCTAATTATCTACAATACCTACCGCTACTTTCGAGCGACTCGGGGAGCGAGGATTTTTACGGCGCTGATCGGTATCTACATTGGGATGACCTTGTTGTCGGAGTCACTCGACCTCACTGTGATTGGGTGGCTCTTGAAATACGTGTCCGTCTTTCTTGCTATAGCACTGGTCATCATTTTCCAGCCAGAGCTGCGCCGAGCCTTGGCCGAACTTGGCAGCCACCGGTTCTTTTCTTCGATGAACGAGAGTTCACGGATGCACTTTGCTGAGACCCTTATCGAGATCATGGAAACACTTTCGGGTCGAAGGGTTGGTGCCCTAATTGCGATTGAGCGTGGTATTGATTTAAAGCAGTATTTAGATACCGGAACTCGAATGGACAGTGAGTTATCCCCTGCGCTTGTCTATACGATCTTTCATAGTGGCACCACGCTCCATGATGGTGGTTTGATCGTTCGTATGGCGGACGAGCGGATTTCCGGGGCCGGCTGCCTTTTTCCCGTGATTCAACGGGAATTAAAAGACCCAGGGATTGGCTTGCGCCACCGCGCAGCGATGGGCATCACTGAAGAGTCCGACTCTATTGCTCTGGTGGTTTCAGAAGAGACCGGGGCGATCTCGATTGCGATCGGAGGAAAGTTGGAGCGCGATCTGGAAGAGAAAGAACTCTACGGTCGTCTCGTCGAGTTGTTGAGTAATCCTGAGGCGGAGGCTGAAGAGGAGGAGGAAGAAAGCGATGATTAAAAACTTTTTCGTAGAAAGCTGGCTTGCCAAACTCCTGTCCCTTGTCATTGCAACGGCGATATGGTTTATGATCAAATCTCATCTCGACCGCGATAATCCTACGTTCCCAGTTCCCGGAACAGGCACGCCTCCGCCGGCGCGAACATCGACGGTTCCAGGTCTTGAGGAAACCATGCTTGCCCCCTTAACGACTCCGGTTCCCGGCGATAACTCCGGCAACTGACATTCACGCAACATGAGTGACACCAAGAGACAGTTCTTTGGAACTGATGGCATTCGCGGTAGGGCCAACCACTATCCTCTCACGCCTGATTTTATTGTACGCCTTGGACAAGTGGTGGCTGAGTTGCTCCTCAGAAGAAACGAATGCAGCGTGAACTGCCCATCTGTTGTCATCGGTAAGGACACTCGCCAGTCCGGCGACATGTTGGAGCAGGCCATTGCCGCCGGTTTCAATTCTCGCGGCGTTAATACCTACTTTGCCGGAGTGGTTCCGACCCCGGCTGTCGCGATGTTGACTCGGCAGTGTGGCGCGATCCTTGGCGTTGTTATTTCCGCTTCCCACAATCCTTTCGAGGATAATGGCATCAAATTTTTCGGGCCTGATGGTTTTAAGTTTGATGATGCTTTAGAGGTTGAAATCGAACGCAGCATTCTCTCTGATCCAGACGCTTATAGCGGAGCGATAGGGCGCGGCTATCCTCTTCAAAATGCTGCTGAGGATTACGTCTCTTTTGTCCGGGAAGGTGTTGGTAATGACGAGACTTTGTTGGAGGGCCTGACGATTGCTCTCGATGCTGCCAATGGTGCGAGCCACATAACCAGCGCTGCCGCATTTCGCTCTCTAGGTGCAAAAGTTATAAGCTTTCACGACCAGCCGAATGGCACCAATATTAACGCTCACTGCGGCTGCACTCATACCGATGTAATCGAAGGTTTAGTCAAAGAAACTGGTGCCCATATCGGGGTGTCGCACGATGGGGATGCGGACCGTGCTCTGTTCTGTGATGAAAACGGTTCCGCGCTCGACGGCGATGAAATATTGGCTATCGCCGCCGTTCACATGATTGGAGAAGGCTCCCTTAAGGATAACACACTTGTAGCTACGGTGATGAGTAACGCCGGGCTTGAAGAAGCGGTTAGTCAAGTTGGTGGTCAGGTTGTTCGCGCTGGCGTTGGCGACCGCTACGTCCTTCAGAAGATGAAAGAGCGAGGTTACAATCTTGGTGGTGAGCAGAGTGGGCATTTTATCTTTCTGGATCACAATACTACTGGAGACGGTCTTGTCTCGGCACTGCAATTGCTCCGCATTATGAAGGAGACGGAGAAGCCCCTTAGTGAACTGCGGAAGGTGTTAACCAAATCCCCGCAGATTCAGCGCAATTTAAGGGTTAAAAAGAAGCCAGAGCTTCAAGAGATGAAGGCAGCTGCGAAGGTCGCTGAAATCGAGAGGGAACTCGGTGACGGTGGACGAGTTTTGATCCGTTACTCCGGCACTGAACCTCTTTTGCGAATTCTTGTTGAAGGTCGTGATAACGAGCAGATCAAAAGGAAGATTAACGAACTGGCTGCTGCCATTGAGGAAGAGATTGGAGTCTAATGAAGGGTGGATTATTCATCACCGGGACCGACACCAATGTCGGCAAGACATGGGTGGCCGTCCGCTTGATTGAAGCGCTGCGCAGGCATGGCATTGATGCTGTTGGAATGAAGCCGATTGAGAGTGGAAGCACGGGCGATTCTGAAGCGCTCCTTGCTGCTTCGAGTCGTGATGACCTTACGCGAGAGGAAGTTAACCCGATAAATCTGACCGAGGCCGTTGCACCAGCCGCTTCTATGGATGGAGTCACAATTGATTTTGACTCTCTTTGTGAGGCTTATCAGGAACTCGCCACTAAGAGTGAACTTGTTATTATCGAGGGCGCTGGCGGGTGGGTTGTCCCAGTAGATGAAACTCGGACGATGGTCGATTTAGCAGTTCGGTTAGGGCAACCTGTTTTGGTCGTAGCGGCGAATCGACTTGGGGTGATGAACCATACCTTAATGTCGGTGGCAGCTGTTCAAGCGGCAGGCTTGGAATGTGCGGGTGTGTTGCTGAATACATTCGGAGAGGTCGGCGATGATGTATCTCGCGCGACGAACGCGAGGGTCTTGCGCCAACACCTAGGCAAGGTGCGATTATTTGAGGGGGTGGAGGAAGCGATCCCGAGGCTGTCTTCAAGAGTTTAGCTTGATTTTGTTTGCCTGTTAGTAAAGCCACAACTGAGTCTCACCGTTTTCGTAGACGCAGGCGGTTCATGCTCTTCCCCTGCGCGAGCCATTGCTCCTCGAAGTCAGTTTGTGGATAAAAGAATTCCCCTTCTTTCCACGTCATCGGCTCAAAAAAGTCACATCTTTTCTGAGCTTCCAGAGCTTCTTCGTAGTAGGGCAGATCATCGGTCATGAAAAGCAGTTCACCGTTTTTTTCAAGCAAGCTGTGAAGCGCTTTTAGAAAGCGCAGCTGACACATTTGGCGACGTCGAGCGTGCTTTTTCTTGGGCCATGGATCAGGGCAGAGAAAGTGGATACGGCTGGCGAATCTATGGGGCAGCAGTTCGTTAACAGCGTAGTTGGAATCGATACGAAGGGCCTTCGCGTTTGTGAGCTCGGCCTGGCTTAATTTCCGACTTATCTTACGGACGCGCCCAAGAAGGCGTTCGACGCCAAGAAAGTTACGATCGGAGAAGTGCTCTGCCATCCGGATAAGAAATGACCCGTCGCCGCAGCCGAGGTCCATCTCAATGGGCTTGTCGTTGTTGAAGATTTCTTCGCGAGTGAGCCGAGCAAACCAGTCCCCTGGGATCAACTCATTAGGGAGCGGGTAGGGTTCTTGCTTTTTCTTTTTCGGCATGGACGGGAACAGTGGCGCGGATAGACGGAAACTCAAGCAGTGAGGTTGTTTCAGTAGTGCTGGGACTAGCTCATCGCCATAGCGTCAAGTGAAAGGAGAGGTTATTCTTCTGCCTTCATTGCTTCTTTTTTGGACTTCTGGTCAAGCTTCGTTCAGAGGGATGCGTAAGGCCGCCTAGATGGATGCTGCCGTGCGGGTTGGCGTATCTGAAGAGTGGTGACGACTTCGACATAGACCCACCTTTTCATTTTCTAGCAAATCTATGGGCTCACCCTCGGGTGGTAACATGGAAATACAAAATCCAACCATATGGAGTATTTGTCAGCGATGATGATGTGGGTCTTTTGGCGTTGAGATCGCGAGTGGTCGCATCTAATTCTTAATAATTAGCCGCATGGGATCCATTTTTTTCCAATCGATTGAGAATGAAAGGTAAAGTAGCAGAAGAAGCCAGCCACCCCGGAGAGATTTCGGTTGTGATCGCGGCGCTGATTTCCAGCGCGGCGATGGCCGGTGTTATTTCGGCAGTGCAGCTGATCATCTACCCTTCTTTTCTCGAAATTCCCGACGGTTCATTTGTGGCTTACCACCAGTGGTACTCGGAAAAAATTACCAAGATTGTCGGCCCTCTCATGGTGGTTGAGTTGGGAACGGCTCTTCTTTCGATAGTGGTATTCACTGCGGGACGATGGCGATATCTGGCAGTAATTGGCGTAGGTTTTGCAGTCGCCCTTTGGGCTGTTACGGGTCTTGTCCAGTTGCCTCAGCACAGTCAACTCGCAAATGGCTACGATGCCGAGAGTATTGAAAATCTAGTGCGCGGCAATTGGATCCGATTCTGGTTATGGCAGGGAAAATTAGTAATCTCGATTCTCCTTCTCGTAGCATTGATCAAGTCGCGGCGGCTAAATCGCGATGCAATTCGAACGCGTGCGCTGCAAAGCCAGCGCCGAAAGAGGTAAGCCACCAGTGGCGGTCCTCTCTTGGATTTTCAAGCGCCTTCGCCAGGGCGAAGAGAACTGACGGACTGCTCATGTTGCCGCATTCGGAAAGAACACTTCGCGTCTCGTTGAGAGTACAATTGAGATGTCTTTCGACCTCCTCAATAACTTCGCGACCCCCGGCGTGAGAGAGAATCTTATCGGGATCAGAGTGGCGGCTTTGGAAGAGACTTTTTACGGCCGCCGCTGCGAGAACGGGCACTGTTTTCGTCAGCTTATTCTTAAGTTTTCCGCCTGCATTGACAAAGCGGATTTCTTCACGGCTCTTTGGTTGGTGGATCGTGGTGAAGTGGTTCGCCTGCCATTTCTCAGGAGCGTAATCATTGGACCAGATTGCAGCTGCGGCACCGTCACCGAAGAGGCAGAGGGAGACAAGCACGCCGGGATCATCATCGGCGTAGAAAGCCGCCGAGCAGACTTCGACAGCTACTGTAGCGACTTTTGCTTCCGGGTGTGTGGCGAGGAAGCCTTTGGCGGCCCGCAACGTTGGGATGGCAGCTCCGCAGCCGAGGCCGACCAAGTCTTGAAGGTAGGTGGAAGATTTCATACCAAGATTCTCGGCTAGGTAGCTGGAGATCCCGGGGCAGAGGTAGCCTGTGCAGGTGCAGACAAAGAGAGCATCAAGCTGGCTCGCACAGATCCCTGCCTGCGCAAGGGCCGGCGTAAGGGCCGAGGTGGCAAGCTCTGGAGCCTGTCGTTCAAATGTTTCGTTGAGTTCTTGGGCATCCAGCTCAAAAACGGGTGCCAACTCATCGAGGCAAAAGTGACGTTGATTAATTCCTGAACCACCACCTCCGAGAAGGCGCTTCAAGAGCCTCATCGATCCAGGACGAAGTTGATTCGTGGCAGGCGACCGTTGCAAGGCTTCAAGGCAATCGACTTGAGAGTACTTGTGAGGAGGTACGGCTGTTGCGATGGATTCCAGAAACATGAATCAGCGGACGAGAGAGAGGAGAGTATGGAAAGGAACCATTTTGCGACTCGAGAGAAACTCGAGCACGTTTTGTCCCCTTGGGTCAAGGAGCGCCCGCTGCAATGCTAATGATGCCCTGATTCTTTTTCGGAATAATTGACGTTGAATGAGCATGGCACGCTTGGTGGCTGAGTTCCAAGATTCTGCGGCGAGACTCCAGGCGGTGAGTGGTTCGATGGAGCCAAATGCGGACTCGAAGGCCATACTCATGCCGTTTCCGGTAAAGGGAGGAATGACACTGCCTGCGTCACCAACGACAAATGCACCATCTTCTTTTTTTTGCCAACCGAGCGAGAGAGCGGAAACCCCGCTGACCGAGCTTTCGTCGATTTCTGAATCTCTAAGGCGTTCCACGAGTTCATGGTGACCACCTTGTTCAAGATAGGCTATCAAGCGATCACTACCTTTGCCCCGGCAGTCAGGTTGAAGCTGGAAGAGGCCGCAAATATTGAAGCGATCCTCTTCGACCGGGGTTATGCCAACATAACCATTGCTCCCGAGATGCATCTCCAGCCCAGACTCCATGCGGAACCCTTTGATATGGCACTTGAGGCCCAGCCAGCGGCTTTTTTCTATGGGTCGGCCGGCGGCAAGAACAGTTCCCTCCGCCGGGTCTCGTCCGGCTCGGGTTTCAGTCATCACTTTACCACCAAGTCTTTCGACTCGTTGCCGCAGACGAGAGTCGAGCCGCCATCGGGAGATGGAACGGGCGGGATTGGGGAGTTCCATCGTCATGATTTTGCGCCCTTGGCGGTACCAGTGGCCCGTGGTATGAAGTTTGGCGTCGCACAAATCGGCAGCGATACCCAATTGCTCTAGAGTGGAGTTATCTATCCCTGAAATAAACTCACCGCAGACGCGATGCCTCGGATAACTACCTGCCTCAATGACTTCGACTGGGATCCTGCGTTTAGCGAGTCCAGTTGCAAGTGACAGCCCGGCAAGTCCACCGCCTATGATGCGAACAGTTTTCATGTCCGCCTCTTGGCGATGATACGGATGGCACCTAAACCAGAGGTCGTTTCTGTCACCTTCCAAGAATCGGAGAGGCCGAGATATGTGGGAAGCTCGCCCATAGTAAAACCTGCCCGAATACTGACAGGCATATCGTGTCGTGTTACGCTTCCAACCAAAGGTGTGACGCATTGGCTCAGAGTGAGGGCGCGGCGGGAACGAAGAGGTTCTGATAAAACCAGAAGCTCAAAGGGTTCCATGAGGGCGCCCACGGTTTTTAGATCGTCAGGTTCGAAGTGGTGGAGAAACAGGTTAGCAAGCAGCACTCCACCGGATGGGAGTGAAGTCTGTTCAAAAAGGTTTCCTGAGTGCCACTTGATCTCATCCGGCAAACCTTCAGGGCGAGGTTGAAGATCCAGCCCTGCCGTTGGGGCTAGTGGCGAAAGCGTCTTGAGTAGATCACCGTTGCCCGCTCCAATTTCGACGATACCCTTTTTTGCAAGATTGCTATTTTGCGTAAGAACCGACCGTATCCAGCGTTCGTTTCCCATGCAGAAATTAAGTCGCTTTAAATCTTGGCGACTGCGGATGGCGCGCGGATCGTCTGGAGGTAAGGAATCCAGGATCTCCGGCAGAACTTCTCGTTTCATCATCTGCTCTATCGCATCACAGTTTCGACGGAATCCAAGGGGGGACGAATCATCTCCGCTAAAGTGAGAGCCATCGCCTGTGAAAGTCAACTCACTGTGAGGATTGGAGCGTTGCCAAGCTTGAGGCAACGAGGTTAGATGACCGACTTATCTATGCTGCATCAGGGCTTTGAAATGATTGCATAAATATCCTCGCGGAAAGGTGGCGCAATCCTCGAAACGCGCTAAGATCTCCCCCTTCCGAATTGATGAGAGCCTCTCGTTACCAGACTGACACTGCCGATCCGTCCCAGTTTGCTCCCGGGCAGCGCTGGATAAGTGAAACTCAGGCCGAATTTGGACTTGCTCTGATCCTGCAGGCCGACCAGACGATTGTTCAGGCTTTCTTCCCAGCCGTTGGAGAAACTATTTCCTATGCGGCGCGCAATGCACCCCTTAGGCGTGTCGCGTTTGAGCCGGGCGATACAGTGAAGGATCAAGAGGGCAACTCCTTTGCCGTGGTCGATGTGCGGGAAAAAGATAAGTGCCTCGTTTATGTGAACGCCGAGGGTAAGGAGCTTCTCGAAAGCGGTCTCTCTGATACTATGAACGTCCAGCGTCCGGAGCAGCGACTCCTTTCCGGTGTTAGTGACGATCCGCGCCTTTGGAGTTTGCGTCAGTCGGCGATTCGGAATCAGAACGAAGCAAGGACCCGTGACGTGCGCGGTCTCGTCGGAGGGCGAGTCTCTCTCATTCCCCATCAACTGTTTATCGCGGAGGAAGTGGCTAATCGTCAGGCGCCTCGCGTGCTCCTGGCAGATGAGGTCGGGCTTGGCAAGACGATTGAGGCCTGCTTGATTCTTCATCGTCTCCATATGAGTGGTCGTGCCAAGCGCATCCTCATTTTGCTGCCCGATGCACTCGTAAATCAGTGGTTTGTGGAGCTTTACCGGCGCTTTGCCCTCTCTTTCGCGATTTACGATGAGGAGCGCGCCAACTCGATTGAGGGGGGTGCTGATGAAGATAAAGAAGTGAATCCCTTCTTTGATGATCAGCTGATTCTTTGCGCGACGTCGTGGCTGGCTAACTATCCGAAGCGGGCCAAACAAGCTGCGGCTGGAGAATGGGATCTCACGATCGTGGACGAGGCCCACCACCTCGAATGGTCAGTCGAAGCTTCTAGCCCGGAATACGACACGGTGGAGGCAATCGCTGCAAAGTCACTTGGATTGCTGCTGCTCACAGCGACTCCCGAGCAACTCGGTCGCGAAGGACACTTCGCCCGCCTGCGCCTACTTGATCCAGCTCGCTTTTCTGACCTGAACGAATTTGTTAAAGAGTCAGATCATTATCAGGAAGTTTCTGATCTCGCCGATCGGCTGAGTAGCGAGGAAGAATTGAATAAGGCTGACCTAAAACAGATCGATAAGCTGCTCGGTGCAGAAGTGGCTATAAAATTCGAGAAGAACGATAATTCTTCTGAGCGCGAAGCTTGTCGCGCTGCCCTGATAGACCTTCACGGAACGGGACGCGTTCTCTTTAGAAACCGGAGAATCGTGCTCGATACCTTTCCCGAGCGAAAGGCACATTTGAGCCCTCTCTGCTGCGATGAAGAGAGGGCGTTCGACTCGAAGGTGGATTGGCTGGTCGACCTTCTCAAGGCGCGGCCTGAGGAAAAGTTTCTCCTAATCACCCATGCTCGCGAAACTGTTGAAGCAATTGAAGCCGCCCTGCGTGAACGTATCAGTTCGCAGGCAGCGATGTTTCACGAAGGCCTCAGCCTCCTGCAGCGCGATAAGAACGCTGCTTGGTTCGCTGAGGAAGAAGGCGCTCGCCTTCTTATCTGTTCGGAAATTGGATCGGAGGGACGCAACTTCCAGTTTGCTCATCACATGGTGCTCTTTGATTTGCCGTCTGATCCGGGGCTTCTGGAGCAAAGGATTGGTCGTCTCGACCGGATTGGTCAGCTTCAGGATATCCACATTCATGTGCCTTTCGTTGAAGACACAGGCGAAGCATTGAAAGCGCTTTGGTATCATGACGGGCTCAGTGCTTTTGAGCTCACACTCCACGGATCGAGTGCGGTGTATCGTGAATTTCATGAGGAGATTGAAGCGTTAGAATCAGCCTCAGCCAAAGATTGTGCGTCAGCCCTGCCTGGACTGCTTAATCGCACCCGAGATTTCAAGGTCAAGGTCGATCGGGAACTCGAGGAGGGTCGTGACCACCTCCTCGAGCTGAGTTCCTTCGATCGTGATCAGGGTCAGGCTTTGGTTCGCCAAATTGAAGATCTCGATGAGGACACTCGCCTCGAATACTTAATGCTAAAACTGTTCGATCACTTTGGTGTCACCGTGGAGGATCTCGATGAGCGCTCATACGTAATTCTGCCGGAACACCTCTTCTCAGCCGAGGCGTTTCCAGGTTTGCCCGAAGATGGAATGTCAGTCACCTTTGACCGCGATGTAGCCCTGACCCGTGAAGATATCACTTTCTTGACGTCAGATCACCCTATGGTCATTAGCGCGATAGATAGCTTTCTTTCTACGGATCATGGAAATTCAGCTTTCTTTCGCCTCGAAAAGGCGGGAGAGCAGCTCTTGATGGTGGAGTCGGTATCAGTGCTCGAATGTGTCGCTCCGGAATGTCTCCACGCCGACCGTTTCCTTCCCGCCAAGCCGATTCGCCAGATTGTGGATCAGAAAGGCAGCAACCGTACCGAAGACTTCACGGTGGAGCGGATCCGTCAAGAGGGGCGCCCGGGGCCTTCCACGTTTTTGCGAGAAAAATCAACTGCACTAAAAGCGACCGTCCCAGGATTGCTAGAAGTGGCGAATAATTTCTCTGAAGACATTGCTGACGAGTATCGAAAGGAAGCGATCGAAATGATGGAGGAGAAGTATGGTCACGAGATAGATCGTCTCATTCGTCTCAAGGAAATGGGACACCCAGTAAGGGAATCAGAAATAGAGACAGCGAAGAATGAGAAGGCCGAATTGAAACGGTATCTAACCGACGCGCCTCTTCGGACGGACTCCGTGCGCCTTATTCTCGCCATGACCTAATCTGCCAGTCCCGTTTTACGAAGTGCCGATAGGTTGAAAGTTTTTTAGAATTGCGGCAAGATCGCTCCAGTTTCACCTATTGATGAGTCGTTCACGCAGGGCAGCGCGCAAGCGCAGCCGCTCCCAGTCCAGAAAGGCCCGCAGGAAGCAGGAGGGGTGGTTTCGCCATTCTTTCATTCGCTCTCTGGGTGGGATCGTTGCACTGGGGACGCTCTGCATTATTACGCTGACTGGGGGAATAATCTTCTTCCAGTATGATCTCCGTGCTGCGCGCTATGACATGGATGCGGTGGGGCGCATCCCCATAGAAACCCGCGTGCCCGATGCGAACGGCGGTTTGATTGGTTATTTGCATGGTGAGAATATGGGCAAACCTGTTCCTTTGGAATCAATCTCGCCACACTTCATCGAGGCATTGCTCGCGCGCGAGGATTCCAGATTCTATCACCACAATGGTATCGATAAGTTTGGCGTGGTGCGCGCTTGGATCAGGAATGCCAAAGAGAAGCGAACCGTGCAGGGTGCCAGCACAATTACAATGCAGCTCTCCCGAATGACCTATGGATTAACCGGGCAAACAATGGAGCGCAAACTGCTCGAGATGGCGATCGCCCGTCGCATTGAGAAGAGGTATTCGAAGGAAGAGATTTTATCTCATTATGTGAATCGGGTTTTCCTGGGTACTGGGATGAATGGGATTGAGCAGGCGGCGCAGGGTTATTTCGCGAAGTCGGCTGCCGAATTGACCGTTCCGGAGGCAGCGATGATTGCGGGTGTGATACGTGCCCCTAATGGATTCTCTCCTTTTCGACACTACGAAACAGCGCTTCGTGAAATGCGAAGCACGCTTCGCCGGATGGAGAACGAAGGAGTCATTTCGAAGAAGGAGACCGAACAATACTTGAAGGCGCGCCCCCTAGTGCAACCTCAGGATCGCTGGATGAAAATGTTGCGCCAGCATTCTAAAGTTTCAGGTCAGAAGCACGGAATAAGCGGTCGCTAGTTGGCTAGAGTCACAAAATAGGAAGATTATCGGAATGGGGTGATTTTCCGAGTTGCTGATTGGTTGCGGGAGGATCTAAAGTGACTGTCCGCGATCTGAATTGTTGAAGATGACACAAAGTGCTGCCGCTTCCTCCTATCGCCCGTTCGCTACGTTCGCTCTGATTTGGGCGGCCACTTCCTTGTGCCATCAGCTGGCGTTTACTTTCTGGGCTCAGTCATGGCAAGGATGGCTCTTGGTGATTGCAGCATCAGCGTCGCTTTTTCAACCCAACTGCGTGGCCCGCTTCTCCGTGCTGGTAATTACTTCGGTGATCAATCTCTACAATAAACTGCCTTTTGTGCCGAACCATATTCTCTATGAGGGCATGCTGCATCTCGTCATGTTACTTGCTCTGTTAGGCTTTTTCATTAGTAAGCGGGGGCGGGACGAGTGGCAACAGGTAGGAGCTGGGTGGAAATGCCACCTTCCATTGCTGCTTCTGGCGATCATATTGAAGTGGTCTTATTTCAATTTTGAGTTGTTACCGAGGGGGCCTCTTTTCGGTGCTCTAACCACGCTGGTTCTCTTGATTGTTTTCATTCGGATACTAGCCAAGGCTCCGACAATGGGCGGTGGTGATATTTATCTGGCGAGGTTTGCTCCGGTGATTCGAGCTGCCGTTGTAATTATGTATTTCTGGGCAGTGATACAGAAGTTAAACTGGGATTACATCAACCCTGAGATCTCGTGCGCGGCCTTGTTGCACACTGAAATCGCCGTATACTTTGGTAAGTTGGTTCCCGCAGATACTTGGGCATTACATGTGGCGATCTGGGGTTCCTACTTTTTTGAGGCGGGGATTCCCTTGCTGCTTGTTTTCAGGCGGACCCGTTACATCGGTTTTTATGTGGCGATCCTTTTTCACCTGTGGCTCTCGATTCATCCAGCGGCGGGCATCTTCAGTTTCAGCTCGCTCATCCTTGGTCTGCTGGCTCTGTTTTTACCGGTGAAATGGGGGGAGGAACTGCAAGCACTCTGGGAAGCCCAGCTCAATTGGCTAGGCAGGGCGGATCTGCGAAAGGGCCGTAAGATTGCTGCTTGGATTGCAGTGTTGGCTTTCTTCGTCACGCTCGCTATTCAGGGAATTCTCTATCTCACCATTGCCAAGAGTTATGAGGTCTTCTGGATCGCGAATCGGATCGGTTGGGTGACCTTCTTCATCTGGGGTGTATGGATTTCGGCGAACTACTTGATCGCTGGATGGAGAGGTCGTGGTGCTAACCTCTCCTTGCCTAACAAAGCAAAATGGAATCTTGCCTGGATTGGGTTGATTCCAGTCATCGTGAACGGTTTTATACCCTGGATGGGCGCACGAACGCAGACGTCTTTCTCGATGTACAGTAATCTACGTTCTGAGGGAGAGAGTAACCATATGTTCTTCAAGCGCGTCGATATCTTTCAGTTTCAGTTAGATATGATCGAGGTGTTGGAAGCGAAGCCGAACCTTCTCGACCCTCCGGAAAAGCCGGAGGGTATCGGAAACTTTGCTAACATCGGGCATCGGATTATTCCTTTTTTTGAGTTCCGTCGCCTTGTCAGTGAATGGCCTGAAGATGTCGATCTTGAAGTGGTTTACCTCCGGGGTGGTGAAACGCTGAATCTTGGTCGCAGAGATGGTCAGATCTATGGAGATGAGGCGGCTTTTGAGCCGTTACCCTATTTTCAGTACAAGTTGATGTGGTTCCGTCGCCTTGCTTCTCTAGAGGAACCGATGTGTTGCACTCACTAATCAGGCTAGACAGCCGCCGACCGCCATTTTTCCATGACGGTATTGCTCTCGGCGGGGCCAATCAGGGCGGACGCGAACCGACGTTCAGCAAAGATTTCACGAGCCGCTTGGTGAACTTGACCGGCGGTCGTGTCCTCGATCGCAGAATGGGCTAGATTAGGGTCGCGCCAGTCGTCGAAAAAGAGCAGACATTCACCGGCCCACATCATCTGGGATGATGTGTTTTCGAGACTGATGTGACTCTGACCAACGATGAAAGCTTTGGCAGCCTCCAGTTCTTCTTTACTTACTCCGTTAGTTACAAGGTCACGAGCTATCTTGTCGATGGTCTCCAGCGCAGATTGCAAATGAGAAGGATTTAGCGCCACGTAAATCTGAATGAGTCCTGTATCGGCGAAGGAGACAAAGTCACTTTGCACCTCGTAGCACAGCCCGCGTTGTTCACGCAACTCTTGGAAGAGGCGTGAGCTCATGTTTTCACCAAGTATTACGTTGAGCAGTTTGTGAGCGAAACGCCGATCATCATGACGGGCAACGCCGGGGAATGAGAGGGCCACGTGAACTTGCTCTTGGTCGGATTCCTCCCGGAAGCGGTGATCTGCCAGTGGTTTGATCGCGCCTTCGTAGTCTGCAGCTTGGCCGATAGCGAGAGAATCAAAAATGTCCGCAACTTGTTTCGTGACCTGATTGTGATCGATATTTCCTGCCACAGAAATAATGGTGTTGGCACCGCAGTATCCCGCCTGAAAAAAGCGGAGGACATCGTTTCGCTGAAAGGACTTCAGACTGTCGTTGGTGCCGGTGATGGACCGACCTAAAGGGTGGCTGATACCCCAAGTCGCTTCGCTGATTAGATCTTCGAGAAATTGTGACGGTTGATCGCGCACCATAGCAATTTCCTCATGGATGACCTGCTTCTCCGATTCCAGTTCCCCCGGATCAATGGTCGGGTTGCGATAGAAATCAGCGAGGATGTGGAAGAGCTTTTCAAATTGTTGCGACGGAGCTTTGGCGTGGTAAGCGGTATGGTCTTCAACTGTAAAACCGTCGATAGAAGAACCGAGGCCTTCGATTTGACGGGAGATTTCCTCGGCAGAGCGGGTTGGAGTGCCCTTGAACAGCATGTGCTCGACGAGGTGAGCCATCCCGTGGTCGCAAGCCCGTTCGTGGCGGCTGCCGACGTTGGCCCAGAGGCCGACTGAAACACTTGCCATGTGAGCCATGGAAACGGTGGCGAGGCGGACACCGTTGTCGAGTTGATGCAGTTGAGTAGTAGCCGACATTTTTGCAAAGAAAAGGAAGAGAACTTGCTTCAAAGTGTTTCAGTTTTCTAGTCGGAATATTCTGACTATGTTCCCACAGATATGAGCATCGCTAAATCTCTCCCTACCCTTCCAGCATTTCAACTCCTTGGCCAGCCCGTCGAGATTTCGCGCGTTGAGAAAGAGTTGCAGCAGCTATTCTTCGAGGGAGCAACCGAAGGTCCTGACGTGGTTGGGGCGGCCCGAGCTTCACTTATCAATCTGGCGCTCTACAACGAGAAGCAGAGCGGTCTGGAGGAGGACGCTTCGATTCTAGCCGAGCTGACCAGTGAGGCGTCGTGCCGATCTTTACTCATTAACGCCGATCCGGCGGCGGACGAGATCACGGCTCAAGCCTGGGTTCAGGTTCACTGCCAGATAGATCGCAGTGGTCGCAAGACAGTCTGCACCGAGCAGATTAGTTTTTATCTGACTGGGGATTCGCCTGGCATGTTGCGGAACATGGTTTTTTCTCATCTCGACTCGGATCTGCCGTTGGCGTTTTGGTGGCGCGGTGATTTTTCGGAAGCCTTCGAGGAGGGGCTTTATTCGAGAATTGATCGCCTTATGTTTGACAGCGAGACTTGGGATTCACCGCGAGACGAGTTTTTTCGGTTGCAGTCTGCTCAGGCGGACCAACCTGCTCCTTTTGTGATGCACGATTTGGCCTTCACTCGCATGAATTCGATTCGTCATGCGATCGCTAATGCCTTCGACCGGCCCGCAGTAAATCAGCAACTTGCATCACTGGGTGAAATCTCGATGCGCTACGCATCCGGCTACCGCATGAGCGCGGTTTACCTTGCGGCCTGGCTATCGGTCCGTCTCGGCGCTGAGATTGATTTCTCGCAGTCGAAAGATGGGCAGTATAGGTTTGCCGGGACTCGTCCCGATGTTCCCGCTAATTTCACGGTCGCCATCGAACCGCTCATTGACGATCGCTTGGGCACCGTGGAAGTAGACTTTCAACTTAAAGGAGCGCGCGTTGAGATCAGCCGCTGCCAGACGAGGGACTTCATTCGTACGCTGACCTTCTTACCGGATTGTCCGACGACTGAGGATTGGCTCCCTGCTAAGAAACTGACCGATGTGACGTTAGTAAAAGACGTACTCAACAGAGCGGGTCGAAACCGCACTTTCTCGCTTGTTCTGCCGCGGTTTCAGGAACTGTTAATGCTGTAGAATCGGTCACTCGGCCGGATTGTCGGGCTTGAGGTAAGGCACCTCGAGATCGTAGGGAAGCGGCGTAACATAGTTTTCAGCGCCCCATTTTTCCCAGGCTGTTTCCATGTTCAACACTTTTTCGGGATGGGTCTTAGAGAGATCGTTGAGCTCGGTTCGATCAACGCTGAAATCGTAGAGCTCCCAAGATTTATCGTCGAAGGCGACGAGCTTCCATGTGCCCTTACGAATGGCGCGGTGCCCTTGGTGTTCGAAGAAGAGAGTGCGTTCGGGACCGCCATTGTTGAGTCGATCGATCAGATCAACACCAGGTAAGGGAAGCTTGCCGGAGTATTTGGCACCGCCCGCAGCGGCAGCAGCAGGAAGCAGGTCAATGATGTGGGCAGGGTTGTGAACGATCGTTCCGGGATCAACGGTGAGTCCAGCGGGCCAGTGAACAATGCCAGGAGAGGCAATGCCCCCTTCATGGACGAAATGCTTATACATCCGCCAAGGTGTGTTGCCCGCATTAGCCCAGCCTGAGCCAACACTGTGGAACGTGCCAGGACCGCCCATTTCATCAATCTGATCTCCGGTGTGAAGAATGTTTTCATTACTCGACTTGATATCGAATCCGAAGGGATCCCATTCGAAGCAGGCTCCGTTGTCTGAGGTGAAGACGATCAGCGTATTTTCGAATTCCTGTGCGGCTTTTAGGTCATCAATAACGCGGCCGAGTTGGGCGTCCATCCGGTCGACCATGGCGGCGAAAATGGCCATGCGTCTGGCAAGATCGAGTCGGCGGTCTTCAGGCAAACTGTCCCAGGCGGGGTTTGTCCCCGTCTTGGTCTCTCCATAGTTCTGCCAGGTGGAACGTGGGGTGAGTCGGGTATCTGTGGAGACAATACCCATCTCTTTCATGCGTGCGAGGCGTTCTTCCCGGAGTTGGTCCCAGCCACCGTGGTAGCGGTCGGCATATTTGGCGATGTCCTCTTTCGGTGCATGGAGGGGGAAGTGTGGAGCGTGGTAGGCGAGGTAGAGAAACCAGGGTTTTTCCGGTGTTTCGCGGGCCAACTTTAAGAAATCTAGCGCGTGGTCGGTGACGGCGTCGGTAGCGTAGAATTCCCCCTCGGAATACTGTCGAGCCTGGCGGCCTTTCGGCAGGCGGATGAGGTGGTTGGCATCAAAGAATCGCTTGGCGCTGACAAGAGTGCCGTAGAATTCTTCGAAGCCGTTTTCGGTAGGATCTGGTGTGCCAAGATGCCATTTACCTGAGATGAAGGAACGGTAACCCGCCGTCGCCAGAACTTGCCCGATGGTCTGCGCTTCCGAGGAAACTACGCCGCGAAATCCCGGCAGGCCCAGGTCATTGGTAGTCATGTGTCCCAAACCAACTCGATGCGGGTATTGACCGGTGAGGAGGGCGGCTCGCGAAGGGCAGCAACGGCCTGTGTTGTAGAATTGGGTTAAGCGAACTCCTCCTTTTGCGAGCGAGTTGAGAACCGGGGTTTCGATTTCCCCTCCGAAGCAGCCAAGATCACTGAAGCCGAGGTCGTCAGCTAGGATGTAGAGGATGTTCGGCTTATCAGCAGCCCGGGTTATGGTAGATAAAATAACACACCAGATTGTGAAGAAAATCAGCGGGAGGTTCATGGATCCAAAAGCTTAACGGGTAAACTTTGATAAGCTTTTCGAAGAGTTGCGTAAAGTGAATCCGTTTGCTTAAGGCATTGAAGGGGAATCGGCTCGGCAATCGGAAAAAAGCCGGACAGTTTGCCTTGCCCTAACTCTCTTCTTCCATGTTGCAGGCAAAGACCCGGGGATTTAATCCAATAGAGAGTTAGTCAACCGGTTGCATACACGAACACGGAGTGCGAAACCGAAGGGCTGCCTTTACACTCGAAGCGAACCACCTAGAATGCACCGATGCCTGCCAAGCAGAAATGGGTGGTGGCACCTTCTCCAGACCCAAAACTCGTCCGCGAATACTCGGACGCGCTCGGCCTTGCTCCCGTGGTTGTCTCGCTGGCACTGCAGCGGGGATTTGATGAGCGAGAGTCTTTGGAGCGGTTTCTCTATCCTCGCCTCAAGGACTTGAGCGACCCGTTCAAGCTGCCCGGTGTTGATAAAGCGGTTCTCAGACTGCTTCAAGCGATTGACGAGAAAGAGTCGGTCGTTCTATACGGGGACTATGACGTCGATGGTGTCAGCTCGGTGGCTCTTCTGAGCAATGTCTTGGCGGCTTTCGGCTTAGACTCGGTTCCTTTCCTGCCAACAAGAATGGAGGAGGGTTACGGTCTGAGTGCCAAGGGTATTGAGGCCAGCCTGAACGGCTCGGTTCCGGATTTACTCATTGCTGCTGATTGCGGCACGAATTCTCGCGAAGAAGCGGTAATTCTGAAGGAACAGGGTATTGACTTGATCATTCTCGATCACCATGAGCCAGATTCTTTAGGCACAGCGGAGTGTGTCGCCTTGGTAAATCCCAAGTTAGGTGATGACTACCACTACCTCTGTACCGCTGGTGTTGTTTTCAAGGTGGCGCATGCCCTCCTGAAGTCCCGCCCCCTTCCTGACTTTGATCTTAAGGACCATCTCGACCTAGTGGCCTTGGGTACGATTGCTGATATTGTCCCTCTCGAGGATGAGAATCGGATTGTGGCACGGCGCGGGCTCGCTCAGTTGGATCGAACGATTCACCCTGGAGTGGCCGCCCTCAAGAAAGTAGCGGGAGTGAGCACCCCGGCGCGGGCTCATGATGTTGGTTTTAAGCTTGGTCCACGACTCAATGCAGCTGGCCGACTCGACAAAGCATCAGCTTCGCTAGACTTATTGTTATGTCAGGATTCTAGCGATGCTCAGGCTCTTGCCCTGGGGCTTGATCAGCAGAATCGAGACCGGCAGGCTCTCGAACTTAAGACACGCGAGGAAGCAGAGCAGATGATCCACGATCTGCCTTCCGAGCAGCGGAGTCATGCCATTGTTGTGGGGTCGCGGGGGTGGCATCCTGGAGTTGTCGGAATTGTGGCTTCTAGAATTTCGCGTCACTATCACCGTCCCACTTTCGTCGTGGGCATCGCTGAAGACGGCCTCGGTAAGGGGAGTGGTCGCAGTGTTAAAGGGGTTTCCCTTGTTCGAGCCTTGGAATCCGCTCACGATGTGATCGAAGCTGGTGGAGGCCATGAGATGGCGGCAGGTGTTAGTGTGCGTGAAGAGAAGTTGGAGGAATTCCGCATCGCCTTTGTGAAGAACGTGGCCGAGCAAGCCGAGAACGACACGCTGATTCCGAAGCTTGTTATTGATCGGGAAATTATGTTCAAGGATCTTAACTTAGACCTGCTCGACAGCTACGAGTTGCTGCGACCTTTTGGGGCCGGCAATCCACAGCCCCTGTTTATGTCACGCGGCATCGAACTGGTGCAGGAGCCTCGAGTGATCAAAGAGAAGCATCTGAAATATCGCTTTTACCAGAACGGAACTGAACTGGAAGGGATTTACTTTAATGGGTTGGAAAAAGATATCCCCAAACCAGCCTGGGATATCGCTTACACGATCGACCGCAATGAGTGGCGAGGTCGGGTGAAGCTAAACTTGGTCATTCAGGCAATTCGTAAGGCCGGCTAGTGTCAGGAGCGTTATCGCTTTAGTAGCGAGACATCCAGTACCTCTTCGACTTTCGCTATCGGCAGAATCTTGAGTTTCTTGCGAGCCGATTCTGGAATATCCGGAACGTCTTTGATATTCCCGACCGGAACGAGGATTGTTTTAATTCCAGCTTGGAGGGCACCAAGCGCTTTCTCTTTGAGCCCTCCGATGGGAAGAACTGATCCACGAAGATTAATCTCGCCGGTCATGGCGATGTCCTTGTTAACACGCCGATTGGCAAAGAGAGAAGCGAGGGCAGTATACATCGCGCACCCAGCTGAAGGGCCATCTTTCGGTACGGCACCAGATGGCACGTGTACGTGAATGTCGTAGTTGTCGAAGTCGTCGGTGTTGATGCCAAGGTCGGAGGCATTGTGTTTAACAAGACTCCAAGCGGCGTGCATTGATTCCTTCATCACCTCACCAATCTGGCCGGTCAGCTTGATCGAACCTTTGCCGGGAAAGCGCAAGGCTTCAACGTTTAGCACTTCCCCGCCAAAAGGAGTGTAGGCGAGTCCGTTGACAACGCCAGGGCGGCTTTTACGCATCATGCTTTCGTGGGAGAACTTCGCGGCACCGAGCACTTTTTCGACATACTCGGGAGTGACCTTCACGACGGTGGACTTTCGGACTGCCACTTTGGCGGCGACGGAGCGGCACACGCTTCCGATTTCTCGCTCGAGGGTTCGAACTCCGGCTTCGCGGGTATATTCTTCAATGATGTGCCGCAGCGCCGATCGGGACCACGTGCATTGCTTCCTGGTGAGTCCGTTCTCCTTGAGTTGGCGCCTTACGAGGTGGCGGTTTGCAATTTCGAGTTTTTCCTCTCCGGTATATCCCGGGATACTGATTAT
>CETE01014112.1_pt1 | contig 28693 bp, 26 predicted proteins | sample 531241 | NCBI WGS metagenome assembly CETE01 (sample SAMEA2622336, study PRJEB7988) | marine metagenome | biome: marine biome (ENVO:00000447); feature: deep chlorophyll maximum layer (ENVO:xxxxxxxx); material: "saline water (ENVO:00002010), including plankton (ENVO:xxxxxxxx)" | depth 30 m
TATGTGGATCTTTGTACCTTGCTGGTTATGCACTGAAAATACACAGAGGGTAATGGTTATATCAAATATTTTCGTCAATCCACTCAAGCAGTGTTAGTTTTGGGAAAGCTCCAACTTTTGTTGATACTAGCTCTGCATTTTTAAATAGTAACAGAGTTGGTATGCCTCTAACACCATAGTTTGTAGGCGTAATGGGATTTTCATCAATGTTAACTTTGACAATTGATAATTTACCCTCGTAGTCAGATGATATCTCTTCGAGTATGGGGCCAATTTGTTTGCAAGGACCGCACCATTCGGCCCAGAAATCTACAAGTACTGGAACCGATGAAGTATCTATCTCTGATTGAAAGTTATCGTCAGTAAGTTGTTTTGTTGCCATCTTATTACCTCGTTTTTAAAAAAGTAACATGTTAATTTAAGAAGTCAATAAACTACTTTCGTATTGCTTGAATATTTCCTCAAGATTATCATTATAATCATCGAGAAACTTTAGCTTATCATTATCCTCATCATATTTCTCTCTTAAATCATCAACAGCAGCAAATGCCTCAGGTATGGTAAGCCATTTTTCAGTATTACTGCTTGTTAGTCTTTTAGATATATCTTTATCTATTGATCTACGGTCTTGTTCATCCAATAGGGATGAGTCATATTCATAAATTATTTTTTTTGCAAAATATTTGTATCCTTCTTGCTCAAATTCTTCTGAGATAATAGGTTTTTGGCTCCAGTCAGCTGTATGAAATTTTTCCATTAACATCTTATCCTTGTTTGAAGCAAATCCCACAGAGTATAGGCTCTCTTCCCAGAAAGGATCTAGTTGCGATATTTGTTGTTCGAAATCGCTGCTCTCGTTCTGATGCCAGTCCAAAATTTTCATCTTAAAATCATTATTATTTTTTATGATGCCTGCCCTTTGATTAAGTTCTTCCATTCCAATAGCCTCATATTGTGGGAAGCTCATGGCGTAGTCTTTATCCATGAATATTGGATGTCTATTAAATCTTCGCGTTCTTAAAAATTTTGTTTTGCTGTCGCTATTTATCTGCTTCAGCTCGGTTATATTGAGATCTAAAAGCTCTTGGGGATCTCTTTTTAAATCAAAAAAAAGATTTATTTCTGCATTATTTCTATTGGAGTAGGATCCAATGTGCGCTGTTGCATAAGCATATACCTTTCCATAGTAGGCCTCATGATGGCATAAAATATCTCGATCTTGGATATAATTTGTAACATCGCTTTTCGAAGCAGTTTCAAGGGATTTTGACCAAAAGTCAGGTGTTTTCCGTTTTATTATTTTACATATATCGATTGTTGTTTCAACATCAGCCATAGCATCATGCGCATTTGAATGATCAATATTATTCGCCTTAGCGAGATTTTCTAGAGAAAACTGCTTTTTTACATCGAGAGTCTTGACACAAGATGGGTTAAACACAGAGGATGCGCGGACTATATTAAGTGCGTCAGCTCTTTTGTTGCCGTTTATCTGGGTAAAATATGGATTATGCAGATTTTGAAACAAAGAATTCCTTAAAAACTCTTCGTCAAAATCTATTGAATTAAAGCCAATATATATTGCACTGCCCCATTCTCTGAATTTATCTAGCATGTTACAGATAAGTCTATAGTTAGAAATATCATTTGTGTTACGAATTGACGTCATTGACAAATTGTTAACGAGTAATGCCGATGGATTTGGTATTAGTGTCTTATTTAAGTTACATTTAATTTCAAAACGATCCCTCTCGACCATGTTCTCGTCGCAAAAAATTGCTCCTACCTGAAGTATCTGGTCCCACTGACCATGTCGGGTTTTTTTCTGAATTTCTCCCCTGCCGGATGTTTCTAGGTCATAAAATATTAAATTACTCATCTTTAATTTCACTCAGAAAACTGGTTAGCAAGATTAATTGCTTCTACATTGCCCGCATGGTACCAAGTGTTTTCAAATACCAAACCGTAGCATGTTCTTTTTTTTATGAGTTTACTCCAAATTTGAACGAGAGAAAATCTGTCATCGTTAATAAGCTCTAGAGTTTTTGTATTGAGAACTGAAATACCCATAAATACCATTTTATCTGATCGATCGCTTTCAATCACAGTACCATCTTCAGTGATAATAAAATCACCACCACCAAAATACCCAACAGCATTTTTTGGTGATGAAAAGGCTAACAATGCATCCATTTTATCTGGATTAAATTTTTTTTGTAAGTCTTGAAGCAAATTTGAATAGTTATTTAATAATATGGCATCACAATTGATAATCATAATAGCTTTAGTAGTGTTCAGATCTATTGCATTCTTTATCCCTCCGCCTGTATCAAGTAATCTAGTCTCGTGGGAAATATGGATATTCGATATTTTTTTCCTTTCAATAAATTCGAAGATTTTTTTATGCTGATAGTGTGTATTGATATATATTTTATTTATACCAATCGTTGTTAGTGCATCAAAGATATAATCAATCATTGGTTTTTGGTTAATTTCAACCAAGGGTTTTGGCATATTTTTTGTGAGAGGCATAAGCCTCCTGCCAAATCCTGCTGCAAGAATAAAGGCATCCTCCACTGTTTTTTTATAATCAATATGTTTATTTGTTTTGAGATCCATCTTCACTAAATTCAATTTTAGATAAGCTTTTTCCTAATAATGTTGACTCAAATGTTTGCAGTCTTTTAAAAATTGAAATGAGCTCAATGATGGTTGGCCATGCGTTTACAATATATTGGAAAGAATTAGAAACTTGACCGAATGCAGTGAGTATTTGCTGCAATATCCCAAAAGTTATTTTACCAGCAACAATTGTAGGGATAAGTATTAAGTAGGCAAAAATATTGTCAGCTTGTAAATAGAAGCTTCTTGCAACGTTAAAATATAAATAGTGAAAATACAGACGAAAATAATTTCTTCTTACGTTGCTGAAAAGCTCATTTATTGATTGAGGGGTGGCGCGATCTTCATAGTCTTCCCCATAGACTAATTCCTTTCGAAGAGAAGCCTCAACCCTCTGGTTTCGGAATTCCAAACCGGGCAATTTTATTCCCACTATTGCTAAGAATATTGTTCCAAATAATGACCAGAATATCGCGGCATTTAATAACGGTGCCGGTATTTCACCCAGTATCGGTAAAACTGTAACATATTCAGACAAGGCAAGGAGGACCGGCAAGAATGCAATTAATGTCATTACAGCATCAATTATTGAGACTCCAAGACCCTCCATGATGGCCGCAAACCTCATTGTGTCCTCTTGGACACGTTGCGCTGCACCCTCTATTCTTCTGAGCTTTGACCACTGATCAGTGTAATAAAAATTCATAGCAGTGCGCCACCGAAAGATATAGTGGCTGACAAAAAACCTCGTTAAAACAAACACAGCAAGTGAAACGAAAGCAATTTGTGCAAATATAAATAGAAGAATATACAGATCTTCCGAATAGACGGTAATTTCATTTCCCAAAGCATTTTGAATAGCGTCAAAGAATGGCCTTCTCCAATTATTGATTGCAACTGCAACTTGTACTCCAAAATATGTCGAAAAGATTATCAATGATGAGCCCAGAATTGACCAATTTTGCCATTTATGAGGCGAATATCTAAACCAAAAACCAGCAAATATAAGTGTGGCAATGAGATAATATAAATAGAACCAGATAAACTTATTAGATATGAAATACCCAAGACCAATTATTGGCTCTGCATCTTCATTAATATTAAAACCAAAGATTTTTGCTATATCAGGTCCAATCCAGAACCAGATTACTGTTGATAAAATAATCCAAATTATGGCAGACGGAAAAAAAATTTTTGGTATGGGGAAGAAAGATCTAAACATTCAACGTTTCCTTGAAATTCTGATTTAGCCAATTTGCTAGCCTTTGTATTTTACCTGATTGCATTATACGTTTGATGTAACAAATTACTCGTGGCATATGAACTAAATAATTCTGATTGGTCTCAAGTATAGCAAGTCTTGCAAAGATTCCCAATATCTTAATTGATCGCTGAACTCCCAGAATATGATATTGCTGCATAAATGATAAACTATCAAATTGGAAATTACTGAAGGGAAAATCTTTTCTGAATAATTCAATTAAATATTTTTCTTGGTATTCATCTATCGTAATCCTTGCATCATTTGTAAGGGAGACAAGATCGTAAAGAGGGTGTCCGAATAGCGCGTCCTGAAAGTCAATCACTGCACATTTTCTGAAGCCATTTTCATTTTCTAAAAATAGAAGGTTTGGTGAGTGAAAGTCTCTCAACATTAGCGTCTTATCATTTGAAAGATTTGAATATACCTCTTCCATAATATCTTTAAATTCTTGTTTTTTATCTGCATTACATTGTTTTCCATGAACGAAGGGCCAATAGTAATCGATGAATATCTCTGCCTCATTAAGGTATATATCCAAATCAAATTCTTTTAAGTAATGTGGGTTTGAGTTTGTACTAATATTTTTTGGGTGATTAATATTAGAAATATGTATTAGTGTCTTTATTGCAGGATTATAGAGTTCCTGATAATTCTGTTTTGTTAACACATCTGTATAAGAATATTCTCCTAAATCCTCTTCGAGGATAATATTATCAATCTTATTTCTCGCTATTAAGTTTGGAACGCGTACGTCAATACTATCTAGGTATTCTTGAATTTTAATGAAATCATCAATACCGTTGGTTAGGCCGGTCTTACTTTTGATGTCACTTTCTTGGGTTGCATCCATCAGTATCATAGTATTATCTGAGCTCATAATCCTGTAGTATCTTCTTTTTGAGGCATCACCCGGTAATCTTTGTAATTCAGTGAAGTTTATATCCAGATCGCTGAGGAAATTTTCTATCTTAGCCCGATTATTAACAATATCCCCGAATTTGCCGAGAGGGTTTATTCTATAAAGTCTCTCATTTTCTATGCACTTAATTGAAATTTCAATACGGTCTTTAGGCAGTAAGTCCTGAAATTTTTCTGCCCACTCTATAATGCATATCTTATCCGTGAAGGAGTCGTTAAGGTCAATTTCAGGGAGCTCTATCTCACTCTCAATTCTATAAAAATCGTAATGTGCAATCTCAAGATTATCCCTATTATAAGTATGATATAAATTGAATGTAGGGCTAACAATATCTTCAAGAGGAGTTTGTGTTAGATCGTGTATGACGAGCTTGGCAAGAGTCGTTTTTCCAGCACCAATTTGGCCATTAAGTGTCATTACACCCCCTTCACTTAGGAGAGGGGTAAGCTCTTTTGTAAGTTTCTCTAAATCAGATAAATTTCGAGATATGTATTCACCACAGATCATAATTGAATTGCTGGTATTTCTATCGTAATATTATTTTCTTTGGGTTTAATATTAATTTTCCCTGAGAAAAAGATCGCATATTTATCAATAATAATATTTTCAATACTGCCAGGTACATAAGTAAATTCTCTATTTAAATTATTGATATCGCTAAATAGATTTTGCGAGATCTCATCAAATTTTAAAATAAACTTATAAGACCCGTCATTGAGTTTAATATCCATTCTTATTTTACATTTTTTGTTATCATCGCTTGACATGTGCCGGTCAACAAGTCTCACAACGCCAGTGAAGAGTCTTGAAATATGCGTTACATCGATGTTCATAAATTTGCTGCCATCTATGTCATTCCCTGCTAAATCATAATTGATGTTCAAGAAATCTAATTTATTCAGTTCGTCCTGAAAGATTTCTACTATATTATTCCCATCAATTTTTTGGTATTCGGACTCTATATTACCCGACTCGAGAGCAGTTATTTCAAGTATTTGATTAATTTGATGGTGCAACTCATTGCCAGATTTTTTTATATCTTTTATATAGTCAGAAATTTGTTTACCCGTACCACCCTTTTTTTGAGTTTCCTCAACTAATTCAGAAAAACCGATAATATTTTGCAGAGGTGCTCTTAGTTCATGAGAGATATTATTCATAAATGATGTTTTAATATTGTCTGCCTGCGCCAACGCACTATTTTTTTCAATAAGTGCCTCTTCAATTCTTTTGCTATCCGTTATATCGGTAAAAGTGTATAGGATTGATCTATCGGGTAAGATTGAAGACTGATAATATATAATTTTATTATTACCATAATTTAAGATATTGCTATGCTCTCTTCTATCTACTCCAGAAGACACAACATTAATAAATATCTCATCTAATATTTCTGACTTTTCTGACTTTTCTATAATTTCTATGAAACTTTTTACATGCATGCCTACCATATTGTCTTCAATTTGCCAGAGTTCAGTGAATTTAGGGTTATGAAGTTTTATTTTACCATCAATTCCAAAAAGTACGATACCTTCTGATAGGCTATCAATAGTCTGTTTTTGTATCTCAGACAGAAGTTTTGCTTCATTTTCAAGTGCTAATCTTTCGGTGTGATTCTCAAATATATGCGTGACTCCTCCCATGGGGTTTGGTTGTGATAGTATGCGCAATGTCCTCCCATCCTGCAAATACCACCATTGCTCTCGATCATTTAGAGTCTCATAAATATTGAGTTGTTTCTTCTTCCACTCTTGAAAGTTTGCTTGGTACGGCAGTATCGCTTTTTGTCTCATGCTATCTAATATTTCTGACTCAGTTGGCTTATTATTTAAGTATTCATTCGTCAACATTGAAAACGACTCGAATGCTGAATTAAAAAAAACGAGCGATTTATCTTGACCAAAAATAGCAACCGGACTATTTAACCTGTTCATCAATTGTAGATTTGTTTCAGTCTGTTTGTCGAGAAGATGATTTTGGGTATCTTCGTCGGTCTTATCTTCTGCAGTAATGATAGTTGAGCCGTCTTTACTCTCACTTTTCAGAATAAAAGTATATTGTTTCCCATTTAGTATTTTTTTTATTTTTGTTTTACCGCTACTAATATTTTTTAAATCTTCAATAGGGAATATATGTATATTTTGACGTATTATTTCAGAAATTGTTTTTCCGTTATGTAAATTTTCATAATTTTTATTAAATTCAACTATTTTTCCATTTTTTATTACCCAGCATGCCTTATTGGAGCTTTGGATTTTATATTTATCTTCCTGAATTTTTTTTGCGAAACGTATATCAAGAATATAGATAAAAAATGCTTCAATAATGTATTTGAATGAGTTTGCTACGGAATATGATTTTTTCTTTTGATGAATGATGATACATGCGACCAATAAGGATAGCAAAAGTATAAAGATCATATCACTCATATTGTACATATCTAATATATAATCATTCATACTATCTACTAATTTGATCAAATTTTACGATAAATTAATAGTAAATGAATTTTTTATTTATTGAAATTAAATCAGTGAGATGTGGGGATATTTTTAATATCTGTAGTGATCTGGTTTGTATGGTCCACTGTTTGGCACGCCAATGTATTCGCTCTGTTCTTCGCTTAACTCAGTTAGGTTAACATTTAACTTTTTGAGGTGTAGTGAGGCAACTTTCTCATCAAGCTCCTTTGGTAGCATATAAACTTTGTTTGTGTATTTGTCTTTATTATTAAAAAGTTCTATTTGAGCTAGCACTTGATTGGTGAAAGATGCACTCATTATAAAACTTGGATGTCCAGTGGCACAGCCAAGATTCACAAGTCTGCCTTCAGCTAGCAAAATTATTTTTTTACCATCAGGAAATTCTATTTCATCGACTTGAGGTTTTATATTTACCCATTTCAAATTTTTTAGTTTTGATACCTGTATCTCAGCATCAAAATGACCTATATTACAGACGATTGCTCTATCCTTCATTAATCTCATATGTTCAAGTGTTATTATATCTTTGTTGCCTGTAGCGGTCACAAAGATATCAGCGACTTTTGATACTTCATCAATAGTTTTTACTTCGAAGCCTTCTAATGCCGCTTGTAGTGCACATATTGGGTCTATTTCAGTCACAACAACTCTAGCTCCGGCGGCTTTAAGAGAAGAAGCGCAACCTTTACCAACATCTCCATATCCGGCAACTACTGCAACTTTACCAGCAATCATCACATCTGTCGCTCTTCTTATTCCGTCTATCAGGCTTTCACGGCAACCATAAAGATTATCAAATTTTGATTTTGTAACAGAATTATTAACATTTATTGCTGAGAACGGCAGTGAATTATCATTCTCCATCATCTTCAGTCGATTTACACCTGTGGTTGTTTCTTCGGTTACCCCAATAATTTTATCCTTTATTATTGAAAACCAGTTGGGGCTTTTTTCAGATCTTTTTTGTATTTGCTTGAATAGTACTTCTTCTTCCTCATTTTGGGGGTTATCAATAACACTCTTATCTTGCTCATACTTTGCGCCTAGAATTATATAAATTGTAGCATCCCCGCCATCATCCAATATCATATTTGGTTCACCATCTTCCCATTGAAATATTCTATCGACAAATTCCCAATATTCCTCGAGGCTTTCATCCTTGAATGCAAACACAGGGATCTTTTTCCTTGCAATTGCTGCCGCTGCATGATCTTGAGTAGAAAAGATATTACAGGACGCCCATCGAACTTGAGCGCCTAACTCGACAAGAGTTTCTATCAATACAGCTGTTTGTATTGTCATATGAAGACAGCCAACAATTCTGGCGCCAGATAGTGGTTTTTGATTTTTATACTCATCAGCTAAAGCTACTAAACCCGGCATTTCATTCTTTGCGAGTTCTATTTCTTTGTCGCCAAAATCTGCGAGCGAGATATCCTTTATTACGAAATCTTTAAACATTTTTTTAGATTATTTTATATTATTTAATATACCAAATTTTAATTCTGTAAAATCATTATATCATTTATATATGTTTTGGTAGCTTAATTTTAAACCTTGCGCCTTTACGCTGACCCAATTTGAAGTTTTTTACAGAGACTTCTCCTTCATGGGAGTCAACTATTTGTTTAACAATCGATAGACCTAGCCCAGAGTGTTTTTTTGTTTCTACATTATTTGGCCTGTCTGTATAAAATCTATCAAATATACGATCTATGTTTGTCCCCATTATACCTCCACCCAAGTCTGAGACTTCAATATATATGCCATCTTTTTCACCCCTGAGGTTTACATCAATCCTATCGCCATCATTTGAGAAGGATCGTGCGTTATCGAATAAATTTATAAATACTTGATTTAGCCTATCTCTATTTATCACCGAATAGAGTTTGATACCTATCGCATCGTGATTGAGTGTGATAGGATTTGTTTTATACCTCGAATTTTGCAGTAAGATTGACTCATGAAGAAACTCATAAATATCTGTAATTTCCCTTTCCTCTACAGTCAGCGCTGTATCAAGCTTTGATGTCTCTGAAATATCAGAAATTAATCTATCAACTCTATCAATATCCTCTTGTATAATTCCAATAAGCTTTAATCTTTCGTTTTTATTTTTAATTAAAGGAAACGCTTCTATTGCACTCCTTAAAGATGTAAGGGGATTCCTCAATTCATGAGCGACGTCGGCCGAAAATTTTTCAATCGTATCTATCCTATTTAATAATGTGATAGTCATATTATTTAGAGCACTGGATAGATTTCCAATTTCATCATTTCTTTTGTTGAAGTCAGGTATTTTTTTTCTTATGTTTAGGTTATTGGTTAATTCATTCGCTGCATCAGCTAACTCTCTCATTGGCTTTGCAATTGTATTCGATAGAATTAATGATAGTATGATTGTGATTATTGATGCGATCATAAATACTTTCATTATTGATGCGCGCTCTTCATAAACAATCATATCAATAGTGCTACTTTGTGTTGACAGAACGAGGTAGCCGACAATAGCTTTAAATTTAACAATTGGAACTGAAACATGAACAATAGCCTGACCGCTTTGATTTTTATTTACAACTATATTTTTGCTACCATCTAATGCATTCGAAACAACATTATAATCATTTGCATATTTAAGATGTCGTATACTGTCTAAACCAAAAAATCTGATAAGTTTATTGTATATTGACCAAAAAAGGCTTTTGTCTTTTGTCTCTGATATAGGAAATATAGCAACTTTCTGCTCTGAAAAAAATTGATTAGACTCATGGATAAGTTTGTTATTTGAGTCATAAACTTTTGCGTTCAAGGTTTTGGGGTCAATAAGTTGTCCAATAATGCTCTCTAAAAGTTTTTTGTTAATTGTATAGTTACGGTACTTGATCACTCTTTGATCAAAGCCATTACCATTTGCGATATTTCGATCAAATACAAATAAGTTAGTACCTTTGCTGGATGTTGCACTTGCTGAAATTGTAGCCGAGATAATCTCACTTTGTGTCTCAAGAGCATCAACTTTTGACTCAATTAAACTTTGTCTAAACTGATTTAAGTATAAAATCCCAACCAATAATAATATTAAAGCGAGCAGATTCAGTAATAGTATTCTTGCTGACAAGCTTATGTGGGTGTTTTGAATAATTTTTTTTATTCTCATAATTGCGGCACTTATTTACATTATTGTATTTTATAGCCAACGCCATATATAGTTTTTATCAGATCAAATTGTGGATCGACTGATAAAAATTTTTTTCTTATCCGTTTTATATGACTATCAATAACCCGATCTTCTTTATTCAATGTTTCATTAAAGGCCTCATTTATTAGATCATCTCGAGTTCTTATCGTTCCTGGTCTCCCCATCAATGTAATTAATATTGAAAACTCTGTAGAAGTTAGCTCAATCGAAGTATCTTTCCATTTGCATAACATCGATTGTTTATCCAGAGATAAATGGCTCAGTTCAACGCTTGTAGTTTCTTTTTGATTTTTTTTTGTAGATCTTCTCAATATAGATTTTATTCTCTCAACGAGTAATTTATGCGAGAAAGGTTTTCGGATGTAATCGTCGGCACCAATCCTTAGACCAATCAGCTCATCCATTTCACTATCTTTTGACGTCAAAAATATAATTGGTATGTTACTGAATTTTCTTATTCTAGCGAAAACCTCAAGACCATCAATTCTTGGCATCTTAATGTCTAGTAATACGATTTCGGCATCGTTATCTCTAACATAATTTATGGCTTTAAGACCGTCTGTAAATGCCTCAATCAAAAAACCCGCAGACTTTAATACCATTTCAAGCGATGTAAGTATGTTTTGGTCGTCATCAATTAGTACAATTTTATGCATATCTAATTCAACTTCATTGACTGCTCAGGAATAAGCTTTATATTAACTTAGATTGAATAAATATCAAAAATTTTAATTCAATCATGGGAGGAAATTTTGGATACGGCTGGTTATAAGAAGCACTTGGATAAGGCAAAAAATGTGCACTACAATAATACCGCTTCAGAGCTCATTCAGCTTGCATCTGAGCTGAGTGAAGGTATTCTCACTGTTGATGGTTCTTTTTCTGTAAATACGGGAAAGCATACAGGTAGATCACCAAAGGATAAGCATATAATTGCTGATAAAGATACTGAAGATAATGTCTGGTGGGGTAACAATGCAAGAATTAAAAGAGATAATTTTAATCTTCTTGAAAGGGATATGCTCTCTCATATGCAAGGGAAGGACCTGTTTATTCAAGACTTACATGCGGGAACAGATCCAAGTGAGAAAATAAAAGTAAGGGTTATTACTGAATTTGCATGGCAGGCTCTATTTATTCAGCATTTACTCATCCTACCTGAAAATATTGAACAGCAAGATTTTAAAGAAGATCTGTTAATAATTGATCTGCCGTCATTTAAAACTGATCCTGATAAATATGGAGTTCGCACAGATACGACTATAGCATGTGATTTTACAAATAATAAGATACTCATTGCAGGAACTTATTATGCTGGTGAAATAAAGAAATCAGTCTTTACTTATTTCAATTATACATTGCCACCGAAAGGGATCTTCCCAATGCACTGCTCGGCAAATAGTGACTCAGATGGAAAAAATACTGCAATATTTTTTGGATTATCAGGGACAGGTAAAACAACATTATCCGCTGATCCAGATCGACTTTTAGTTGGTGATGATGAGCATGGATGGTCAAGTAAAGGAGTATTTAATTTTGAGGACGGGTCTTATGCAAAGGCTATAAATTTATCAAAAGATGCTGAGCCACAAATATATAATGCTGTTAGGAGATCAACAACAGTATTGGAGAATGTGGTTGTAGATGAAGAGAGTGGTGAACTAGATTTTGATGATGGAAGTTTGACAGAAAATACAAGAGCTGCCTTTCCAATGTCTTTTGTTGGAGATAATGTATCCAAAGATGGCATGGCGGGCATACCGACAAATATTGTAATGCTGACGTGTGATGCTTTTGGTGTCATACCTCCAATTTCACGACTGGACTCAAATCAGGCTGTATATCATTTCTTATCTGGGTACACCGCAAAGGTTGCTGGAACTGAAAGAGGCGTTATTGATCCATCTGCGACTTTTTCAACATGTTTTGCTGCCCCGTTTCTACCACGACACCCTATTGTTTATGGGCGTTTATTAAAAGAGTATATGGAAAGATATAATGTCCGAACCTGGCTGATTAATACTGGATGGAGTGGCGGACCGGCAGGTATCGGTAAAAGAATGCCGATTCAGCTTACAAGAAATCTTTTAAAAGCAGCTCTTAATAATGACTTGGATAATACCGATATGAGGCGGGATAAATATTTTAAATTAATGGTGCCTCTCACGATAAATGGTGATAGCAGTTACCTGAATCCAATTGATACATGGTCAAATAAAGATGACTTTGACATACAGGCAAGAAAATTAGTTGAAATGTTTGTTGAAAACTTCAAAAGATTTCAAGATGAGGTAGATGATGACATCATTAATGCAGGGCCCTCAAATTAATAAATCATGCACAATCCCAACTACTTGAAATTTTCGTATCAACTTTAAGTGGAACTTTGAAATTAATTAACGGCAGAGCCGCGCTTTCCATAGTATCTATAACAATATTCTTCATTTCTTCAATTTCGTTATCTGGAACTTCAAAAACAAGTTCATCGTGAATTTGTAAAATCATTTTTGATTTCACCTCTTTTTCTATCATAGCTTTAGAAATCTGAGTCATAGCCCTTTTGATTATATCAGCCGCTGTTCCCTGAATTGGTGCATTTATTGCAGCTCTTTCGTTGAACGATCTAATTGGATGATTTTTGGAGTTTATATCTGGGAAATAACATCTCCTTCCAAAGATTGTTTTTACATATTCGTTTGTTCTTGCGAACTCAATTGTGGAGTCCATGTATTCCCTAATTCCTGGAAACCTATTGAAATAATCTCCAATAAACTGCTGCGCATCTTTTCTTTGTATTTTAAGTTGCTTTGAAAGTCCAAAAGCAGATATTCCATATATTATCCCAAAATTTATGGCCTTAGCGCTATACCTCATTTTTTCAGTAACCTCACTTAAGGGGGTGGCAAATATTGTCGAGGCTGTCATTTGATGTATATCAAGATCTTCTAAAAAAGCATTTTGAAGTTGTTGAATATTTGCTACATGCGATAATACTCTTAATTCAATTTGACTATAATCGGCAGATAAAAACGTTTGTCCTTTTTCGGCTATAAACGCTGATCTGATAAGCTTACCTTCGCTCGTTCTGATTGGTATATTTTGTAAATTAGGGTTTGATGAGGATAGTCGACCGGTAGAAGTAAGCGCTTGAGAGAACTTAGTATGCACACGTCCTGACGATGGATCAATAAAATTTGGAAGGCTATCAGTATAAGTTGTTTTTAGTTTATTAAGTTGGCGCCACTCAATTATCTCATCAGCTATAGAATGTCCGATTGCCGAGAGATCTTCTAGGATATCGACCCCTGTTGCCCATGTACCACTTTTTGTTTTTTTCCCTCCGCTGAGACCTAGATTCTCGAAAAGTATTTCGCCAAGTTGTTTCGGACTTGCAATATTAAATTCACTCCCAGCTAAGTTGTAAATATTTTGCTCAATCTTTTTTATTTTCTGACCAAATTCTTCTGAAAGTTTAGATAATATATTTCGATCAGCTTTGATGCCATTTTTTTCAATTTCACAAAGCACTGTTATTAATGGTTTCTCAACTAATTCGTATGTTTGTATTAACTCAAAGTCTAGCAAACAGGAACTGAGGTATTCCCATAAATCGAAAATTATGGAAGCCCTATCTGAACAAGGTATATTTATTTTCTGATCACCGCTTACCTTTTCATTTCCAATACTAATTTGAATTTTAATTTGTTCTTTGTAGGCAACAGAAAGAGTGCTGAGGTCATTCTTTAATCTACCATTATTGATTACATACGACATCAAAGATACATCATCAAACGTCTTGATAGTAATTTTATAGGTTTGAAGGATTGGCAAAATATTTTTCAGGTCAAAAAAGATTTTTTTTATGGTCTCATCAGTCATGAACGGATTAATTTTTTCAATCAGATCTTGAATAGATGGTCTGCCTTCTCTATTTTTGTCATCACTGAGAAAATATGTATGCATACCAGTTGAAATAGAAATTTCTTTGATTTCGTTATCATTTATTTCAAAATCAATACAAAAAGCTTCTGAAGATGCGATTTCATTTGCCAGTTCTTCTAGTAAAGTATTTGAATGAATTTCAATTTTTGACTCTCTGCTTTGTTTCTCAGTTACTGTTGAGACATCATTATTTGATATTGGCGTTCTGTTTGTCGAAGTGGTATTGTTAGAGATTATATTTTCCCGTCCCTCTTTTGAGAACCAATTATTTATGCGATTTGAAAGATTAGAGAGCTCCATTTCTTTTGAGAATGATATGATTTTATCATAATCTAGCTGTTCATTAGATAAGTCATCAATATCAATTTCGATTGGTGAAGCTGACTCTAGCAATGCTAGTCGATATGAGATACGTGCATCTTCGGCATGATTTATAAGATTTTCCCTCCTTTTATTTTGTTTTATGTCCTCGGCGTTGGACAATAAATTCTCAAGTGAGTTATATTCATTGATTAGTTCAGATGCAATTTTAATCCCAATTCCAGGGACGCCGGGTATGTTATCTGTTGAGTCTCCAGCTAACGCCTGAACATCGACGACTTTATCTGGAGTTACTCCAAACTTATCTTTTACGCCATTGGTATCAATGAATCGTTCTCTTCCGGGCATGGGATCGTACATTCTTACATTTTTATTGATCAGTTGCATAAGATCTTTATCACCAGATATTATAACGGTCTTGGCACCCCTCTCGGATGCAACTTTAGAGTAGGTTGCAATAAGGTCATCGGCTTCATATCCAATTTGTGATATACACTTGATATTAAATGCTTCAACAGCACGGTGAATAAGAGGGAATTGGGGAATTAAGTCCTCAGGAGGCGCGTCTCTATTAGCCTTGTAAGAGGGATAAATATCACTTCTGAATGTTTTCTCTTTAGTATCAAAAATGACTGCTATATGGGATGGGTGTATTCCATCTATTCCATTTGTTATAATTTTCCACATCATATTACAAAACGCCATAACAGCGCCCGTGGGCGTGCCATCAGATCTTGTAAACCCACTACCTCTACTCTGGGATGCTTTATACATTGCAAAATATGCTCTAAATATAAAAGTTGAACCGTCGATTAAAAATAAGGTAGAATTAGAGTTGATCTTTGACATTTGGTTTAATTTGATAATAAATATTTATTAGTAATTTAACAGTTATAAGATTACTACGACTTATTAAAAATCAAAACGAAAATAAATCATTTATCAATGAATCAAATATCAGAATATGCAATTGAGACAAATCTTTTAAATAAGATTTATCAGCCAAATAACAAAAAATTAGCGAAGCATGCACTAATTGATTTCACGATAAAAATTGAACCAGGGCAAATCTATGGATTGCTTGGGCCAAATGGGGCGGGTAAATCAACGTTTATAAACATATTAGCAAATCTTGTGGTAAAAACGTCAGGAAATGCCAAAATTTTAGGGTTTGATATCGAAAAAGAAAAAAGAAAAGCAAGGTCTGCTATCGGTATCGTGCCTCAAGAGTTGAACCTTGATCCATTTTTTAAACCAGTTGAAGTGCTTGAAACTCAAGCAGGTTTATTTGGTATTGCAAAAAAAAATCGTGACTCAATGGGGCTTTTGAGGATATTGGGGCTAGAAGACCAGGCGTATTCATACTCAAGAACACTATCTGGTGGAATGAGACGGAGGCTTTTGATTGCAAAAGCGCTAACGCATAAACCAAGGGTACTCGTGCTTGACGAGCCAACCGCAGGTGTCGATATTGAGTTGCGTCACCAATTATGGGATTTCGTTAGAGAGCTAAATAGCAGAGGAACAACTATATTACTTACGACGCATTATTTAGAGGAGGCCCAGTCGCTTTGCGATCATATAGGCATAATCAATAAAGGTCGCCTTGTAGCTAACGCTCCAACAAAAGATCTCCTTGATAGTCTTGATAGAAAGCAAGTATCAATAAAAGCCAATGTCAAGCAAAAGGGTATAAATATCCAAATAGATGGAGTTAGTAGTGTAGAAAACAACCAGGATGGTTATATTGATATTACATATCAACCAAGTAAAATAAATTTCTTCGATATTTTACAGCAACTTGAAAATCAAGATATATCCATAATCGACATAATTTCGAAAGAAACTGACCTGGAAGATATTTTTCTTAAATTTATAAGGGAGAATAAAAAATAGGGACTAAATATAACACATTAGCCCCCATTTTTATTTTATGAAATTAACTATTTTAATTGGTCAACAACAATTAATGCTGCGATTACACCAATTAGACCAGCACCTGAGAATTGATTTATTAGATCAATCAGGTTTCCTGCTACGTCAGCGTTAATAAATGCTAATGCATCTGGGAAAAGGATTTGTAAAACAACCCCCAATCCAACTAAAACTAACGCAACGTCAATGCCACTTCTGAGCATGCCAGTTAATGATGAAAACATGTTATTTCTCCCATTTGTTATAAAAAAGTTTAACAAAATTTACAGTGCCTACAATAGACTAAACACCATAAATTCCTTTATTATAGTGCTTTAGCTATTTCCGGCTAATTAAGTATGCAACGAGACCCGCGGCTATAAGTCCAACAAGTCCTTCGCTACCAAATTGTGCCATGAGGCCACCGATGTTACCCAATACATCAATTCCGAATAGTAATACAAAACTATCACCAAAAAGAACTTGAAGTAGAGTAAGCAGTGCTACCGCCCAAAGCGCTATTTCAAGAGAGCTCTTAAGAACACCTCTTAATTTGTCTAATAAAGCTGTCATAACTTCTCCCATCTTTATTTTCTATTTTTTAGCGTTTAAACTTAGTAAATAGAATCACTATTAAAAGTCTAAGTGTGCCGAAAAAATAGTCAAGTGATTAAAAATTTATCACTTTGTCAATATTCTAGTAGCCAAATAGTTGATAAAATCTTAATTATGATTTAATTATTTTGGATAATTTTAAACAAAGGAAGGGTATTTTTTTTTGATAATCATAAATAAATTAAAAAAATTTATCCAAAACTTTCAAATTTAATCAGAACAAATAATGAATGATGATAATAAAAGTATTTTGATTACCGGATCCTCAAGTGGTATAGGCTTGGCTGTAGCAAAGGATTTAAGTAAATTAGGTTGGAATGTAATAGCATCCTGCCGTAAAGAAGAGGATTGTAAAATATTGAAAGATAAATTCGGCTTCTATAGCACTGTCATTGATTATGATAATCAAAAATCTATTCTATCAGGGTTGGAATACACATTAGATAAAACGAATGGCAAGATTGATGTTTTGTTTAATAATGGGGCCTACGGACTACCCGCTTTAGTGGAAGATATTCCTGTGGATTCTTTGAGAGGTATCTTCGAAACCAACTTTTTTGGGTGGCATTCGCTCACAAAAGAAATTATTCCACATATGAAATTAAATGGCTCTGGTCGGATAATACAGAACTCATCAATTTTAGGCTTCATGGCACTAAAATACCGCGGCGCCTACACAGCAACAAAATACGCGATTGAAGCCATGTCAGACACTCTTAGATTAGAAATAAAAAATGACAATATAAAAGTAATAATTATACAACCAGGTCCTATTACGACTAAGTTTCGAGAAAATAGCTATATTCGTTTTAAAGACTCCATAGACTGGCGGAAGTCTGATTATAGATCACTTTATGCAAATAAAATAATTCCAAGGTTAGAGTCAAAGAAAATAAAAAAAACTACATTCGAGCTGTTACCAAATGCTGTTAGTAAAGCAGTTATACACGCTTGTACAGCACGTAATCCACGTATAAGATACAGAATTACTTGGGCAACAGTAATAATGATGTATTTGAAAAGGTTTTTGACAGATAATCTATTTGATAGAATTTCATCGAAGCTGTAGATATTGTAAACTTAGCTATGTTGAATTTAGTATTTCGCACCCGTAGCTCAGCTGGATAGAGTAGGTGGCTTCGAACCACTTGGTCGGGAGTTCGAATCTCTCCGGGTGCGCCATATTAACTCAGGATTTTAATTTATGCAGGGCAATGCTTACTAGTATGAGTATGAGAAGAAGAATTTGTCCATTAACATATATTTGATAAAATTTATCAGACTCGTTCCATAATGCATATGTCCAATAGGTATTCGAGATTAGAGGCAGACTTGCACTGAGCACTCCAATTACAAACCCATTTTTTACAAATGCAATGCCAACCGTCAGCAGGTAAGAAATAATCCCTAATAAAACAGTTAATCTTATTAATAATTCATATATTAGTTTCATATATAGTCTTTAATAGGTTTTATCTCAGTTTTATGTATGGGTTATCTTAGCCGGTTTTATAAAAATCATCCATATGTATTTCATTACAGTCACGAAATAAATGAATTGAGCCCATAATAGATGAACAGATTTCCTAAAAGTACATTACTTAATATAAATTTGCTAAAGTTTATAAGTCTTACATGGTCTAGTCATTTCGCGCTTAAAATAATAACATTAACAGTTGGTTGGCAAATATACATACAAACGGGGAGTCCACTTGCTTTAGGGCTTATTGGACTTATCCAATTTGCACCACAATTTTTCCTAATTTTACCAGCAGGTGTTATCGCAGATAAATACAATAGGAGACATATACTCATAATATGTAACATAGTTCAGGTTTTTGTTGCTGGGTTTCTTTTATATTATTCTGTTTATAAATTAGATGATGGCTCAGTTATTCCAATTTATTTGATTTTAATATTACATGGAGTTGCAATGTCGTTTCAAGGACCCAGTAGCTTTGCGATTCTTCCAAATTTAGTCAAGTCTCAAATTTTTCCAAGAGCCGTACATTATGTTAACTTTTTTGAAGAGTTTGGCTCATTAGCTGGCCCAGTTGCAGCTGGGATATTAATTGCATACATTAATGAGTGGGTTTATTTAGTAGCATTAGTTAGCTTTATAATTTCCACATTAAGCGCGATATCACTTCCAGATATTGGAAGTGGATCTGGAGAAATCAAGCGGATAAACGTAAAGATTTTGCTCAGTGGGTTTGTTTATGTTTGGAAAACAAAAATAGTGCTCGGAACAATGACGATAGATATTGTTGCAATGTTATTTAGCAGTGTTATGGGTATGTTACCCATATTTGCTATTGATATTTTGGATATTGGCTCTGAGGGCCTTGGAGTACTGAGGGCAACACCATCAATCGGAGCATTATTCGCGGCAATGACATTATCTCAATTACCATCATTGAGGTATCCGGGTAGGATGTTAATTTATTCAATTATTGTTTTTGGGTGTGCCACAATAACATTTGCCCTATCAACAACGTTATGGATTTCACTTACTGCACTTTTTATTTATGGGGCATCCGATATGATTAGTATGAACATAAGGCAGATAATTGTACAACTTGTTACACCGAATAATATGAGAGGTAGAGTTATGTCAGTTCACTCTGTTATAACTACTGGGTCAAACGAGTTAGGGGATTTCAGGGCAGGCTTGTCCGCAAGTATTATCGGTATAGCTCCTGCGATTATGGTAGGCGGGATGCTAACGGTTTCTTTTTCAATTATTTGGTGGTTTTTATTTCCTGGTCTGAAGGAGGTAAAGGATATGAAGGATCTTAATAATTGAACTTTCAAATTATCATATTACTATAGATCAAAGATTAGGATATTTATAAGATGCACTGGTTATATTTATTTTTAGCTGTAATTGCAGAGACGCTTGGGACTACATTTCTAAAAATGTCTAATGGCTTTACACAACTCTTTCCATCTATCTTAGCTATAGTTCTTTTTTGTTTAGCTCTTTTCTTATCTGCAATTACCTTAAAATACCTAGCGGTTGGTATTGTTTATGCAATATGGTCTGGGGTGGGGATAGTACTAGTTACCCTTGTTGGTTACTTTTATTTTAAACAAAATCTGGATATGGCTGCCTTAATAGGCATAGGACTTATAACCTTAGGTGTCTTGGTAATATTCACTATGTCTAGAACTCAATCAGGGTGATTGCAAATAGATAGCAATTAGACTGCTAGCCATTTTTTTATATTATTTATAGTCTTCAGTAGCTCTACTTTTCTTAGATAAGGATCCTTTATTTTAAGTTTTTCTTCGAATGATTTTGCAAATATATGACCTTTTTCTAAGTTATTTCTTATGTAGCACAAAACCCTTTGTAGATCCTCCTCTTCTATCTCACTTGAGAAGCAAGACTCTTGTATATTATTCATTTTTCTTAAGAAGATTTTTTTTTCATGATCCTCTAAACTTTTCTCAGACCAATCACCTCCAAAAGCAACATTTTTTAATTGTTTTTTTTTCTCCATAGTATAGAACAAAATAAGAACAAAAATAAAAAAAATAAAGAAAAAAATTATAAATGACGAATTTTAGAACCTTATATATTGATATGGATAGCTTTTTTGCAAGTATTGAACAGCAATTAGATCCTAATTTACGAAATAAACCTGTAGCGATAGCAGCCATAGATAACGATTCGGGATGTGTGGTAGCCGCCAGTTATGAGGCGAAGGCGTATGGTATAAAAACAGGGACTAGAGTTTATGAGGCTAAGACTTTGTGTCCAACTATTAATTTTAGGCAGAGTAGGCATAAGCTATATGCAAAGTATAATAGATATATTTCATATTTACTGGATAGCATAGCTGAGCTGGAAAGTGTTAGATCCATTGATGAGTTTCAAATATATTTAGGTAACAGTCATTCAAAACTCTCAAAAGCGGTAGATCTATCGATGAAAATAAAGGGTCTTATTAGGAGAGAGGTTGGGGAAGAGATAAGACTGTCAATAGGTATTGGACCTAATGCTTTATTGGCGAAGATCGCAGGTAAGATAAAAAAGCCAAATGGATTGCAATGGTTATGTAAAGAGAATATGCCTGGAAAAATTAACCATTTATCCTTAGAGGATCTCCCTGGAATTTCCAAAGGTATTAAAAGGAGGCTTTTGGGAGCGAGAATATACTCTATTAAAGATTTACATGAAATGGATCCACGTCACGCTAGGTTGGTTTGGAGATCTATAGAGGGCGAACGATTTGTAAGGGCTCTGAAAGGCGAGAATATTCCTATTAATAGGTCTAATAGAGGTAGCTATGGTAATTCAAAGGTTCTTTCACCGGAGAACCGCTCTCCGAATAGAGCTTACCTTGTAGGCAGGTGGCTATTAGAAAAATCCACCGAACGAATTAGAAAGTATAATTATTGTTCAAGCCGTTTAGATATCTTTATTAGATTAAATGACATTGGCGTTTGGCAGGACTCTATAACTTTTTCTTTCTCTCAAGATACATTATTTTTCCTAAAAGAATTTAAAGTATTATGGGACAAAATGATTTTAACATTAGACCCTAAAAAAGTAGACTTTGTTGGCGTTAGGCTCAGTGGATTAATTTATTTACAAGATAGGTCAGGTGAATTCTTATTAAACTTATATCCAGGCGAAAAAAATACTAGAGAAAAATTATCTACATCTATTGATAATTTAAATATGCGTTACGGAAAGAGGATAATAAATTTTGGAGTTAATAGAGAGCACCCTGGGTTTTTTGAAAGGGATTAGTCTCCTTAAAGATGTCTCTTGTACGATATTATTTATTAGTTACGTATGACCTGAGGCTTGATAAAAATTTCTTTTTTGTATCAAACTTAATTCCTTTAATGAAAATATTTTCTAAATCTTTCACACTCTGCTGGAGCCTGCGCAGCGTACTCCTACCTTTTGAGGTGATACTTAGCTGTTTATGCCTTTTATCGCCCTCTTTATGCTGACTTGATATATAATTCTTACTTTCCAGCTTTTCTATTATCTTGCTGAGTGTTGACCGATCTATATTGATAGACTTTACAATTTCATTTTGATTAGATCCTGGCTGGAAATCGATTGTTTGAAGTACGATAAATTGCCTTGGCGTTATATCATATTTTAAAAAAAGATCTTTTTGTTCAATATCCATTCTTTGCTGTACTTGGTGGAATAAGAGAAATACTGACCCTTTTGGATTTTCAGACTTCAGGGGCTTTTTTCTAGCAGGCATTTTTATTTATCAAGTCCAACGATTAGTCGTGAAAAATCTTTTATATTGAAGTCACTTAAATCTTCTATACTTTCTCCGACACCAATGAAGTGAATTGGGATTTTTAATTCTTGTGAAATTGATACTACGTAGCCAGCTTTTGCAGAACCATCCAGCTTTGTAACAATAAGTCCTGTGATTGTTGCAATTTCATTAAAGACTTTAGCTTGCTGAATGGCATTCTGACCTGCAGTTGCATCTAATGTAAGTAATATTGAATGTGGGGCTTGTGGTTCGTATTTTTTTATGACCCTTATTATTTTGGCAAGCTCATCCATGAGCTCACTTCTGTTTTGAAGTCTGCCCGCAGTATCAATGATCGCGGTATCATAATTATTTTCTGTTGCTATTTTTATTGTCTCAAAAGCAACACTCGCGGCATCTTTCGTTTCTGGTAAGCTCACAATATCGAGGTTTAATTTTTCAGCCCATACCTCCAATTGTTGAGTGGCCGCTGCTCTGAATGTATCGGCTGCCCCAAGAATAACCTTGGCCCCATTATTTTTCATTAGATATGCGAGCTTCGCAATTGTAGTTGTTTTTCCAGATCCATTAACTCCTACAACAATTATCGTTCGAGGTGATTTAGATTTTTCTGTATCTAGTGGAGAATATGCTCCTTCGAGCTTTAACTCAATTTGGTGTGCTAAGAAGTTTTTTATCTCATCAGTCTCAACGTCTTTATTAAATTTTTCTTTTTTTAAATTTTCAATTATTGAAATAGAGTTATCTATACCCAAATCTGCTTTTATAAGAAGATCCTCAAGTTCTTGAAGAGTTTCATCATCTAACTTACGTGATGATATTATATTTGTGATACCCTCTGAGATTACCGTTGAAGATTTGGTAAGACTGCTTTTTAATTTTTGGAACCAAGTATTTTTCATTTCCAATTATCTGAATTTAATTATGCAATTAGTTGATCCTTTGAAATACCTATAATCTTTTTTTTAATTATTTCACCTGGATTACCTACTTCATTAATTATAACTTTTGAGTATTGCTCAGTACGACCAAATCCTTGCTTTTCAAGCAGTATGGCTTTTTCCTTACCAATTTCTTTCATTAAGAATAGGTTCATTTTTTGCATGCCAAGGGTTCTTAAATCTTTTGCACGACTCTGAATGATATTTTTTTCGACTTGCGGCATTTTTGACGCTGGTGTTCCAGTTTTTGATGAAAAAGGAAATACATGCAGATAAGTTATATCACAGTCATTAATATGCTGCATTGTACTCCTATGCATATCGTCTGTTTCTGTCGGGAACCCAGCAATCATATCAGCTCCAAACACTGTATCTGGCCTTATTTTTTGGATCCTTTCACAAAATTTTAGTGCGTCTGATGTTTGATGTCTGCGAAGCATTCTTTTTAGAATTAAGTCGTTACCGGACTGAAGAGATAAATGCAAGTGTGGCATTATTACTTCTTCGCTTGAGAATACTTCGAGAAAGTCGTCATCAATTTCTATTGAGTCAATTGAGGAAATTCTGAGTCTTTTTAAGTTATTTGTCTTCTTAATTATATTCTTTATGAGTATTCCAAGGTTAGTTTCGTCATTTAGGTCTTTTCCATAAGAAGTAATATCAACTCCAGTTAATATTATCTCTTGATAACCCTTATCAATCAGTGTCTGAATTTGTTTTATTATGTGCCTTTCATCTAACGACCTTGAATTACCTCTTGCATAGGGAATTATGCAAAATGTGCATCTATGGTCACACCCATTTTGTATTTGGACAAAAGCTCTAGTTCTGTTGTCAAAGTTATTTATGAAAGGGGGATCTTCGTGCGTCAGCTCAATTACTTCATTATCTGCGCCATCAATTTGTGCGAGGTTCATAAATGTACTTGATTTAGTTTTATCATCATTCCCGATGATAATATCAACTTCTGGCATATCAATGAACTCTGACGGATAGAGTTCGGCCGCGCAGCCCGTTACAACAATCTTATTCGTTGGGTTATCTTTTTTTTCTTTTCTAATAGCCCTTCTTGACTGTTTAACAGCTTCGTTTGTCACGGCACAACTATTGATAAAACTGTGGTTAGTCAGAAAATAACCCTCAGCCTTTTCCTTCATAACTTGTGTTTCAAAAGCATTAAGCTTGCAGCCAAATGTTATAAAATTCAAATTATTACTCATCTGTTTTCTTCCATTGTTATTGAACTCGAATATTCAAGTTCCACCGGGCCAGTTTTATGAATATTACCTTCGGGGTCAATATTAATTTCTAATATACCTCCCGGTAAACTTATATTCAAATTATTACTTGCAAGTCCTAATTTCATGGCTGAATATGCAGTTGCGCAAGCCGCGGTGCCACAGGCTTTCGTTATTCCTGCGCCTCTTTCCCATACCGCTAATTTTACATTATTTCTATCGACTATTTCGGCGAAACTCACATTTATCTTCTCTGGGAAAATTTTATGATTCTCAACCAACGGACCGATTACCTCTGGTTTGATGCTGTTTATGCTATCAAACCAAAATATGATATGAGGGTTACCAACATTTATCACGCTCGTATATTTTACCACTTCCAGATCTTTAAACTCAAAATTATAATTGAAGTTCAATGTATCATCAACATCAATTGATATAGGAATGTTCTTCCTTTCAGTATTTGCTTTACCCATATTTACGATAACACCGCCATTATCCATTCTCTTGCAAAGATGGATACAATTTTTTGATCTTAGTTCAACGTGTGCAAGACCTGTTTCATCAAAAAATAACTTTGCAACACATCTTGATGCGTTTCCACATGCTTCTGCTTTGCTACCATCTTTATTCCAAATATTTAAATCTAGACATTGCCCAACTCTTTTTTGAATTGTAATCAGCTGATCGCAACTCGTGTCAGGAGAATTGGAACATATTGACGCGACGATATCAGGTGTATAGGCAAAACCAATTTCTGAGTTATCTATTATAATGAACTCATTACCTGCACCATTCATTTTATGATATTTTATTTTTTCTGACATCCTTATCTTATAAACTCTTTTACCTTTCCTGAAACATAGTAAGTTTGATCTTCACTCATGTACGGGTGTAGGGGTAGACTCAAAACTTCACCACAAAGCTTTTCACTGACAACTAAGGGATCTCCATTGTGATATTTCTTGTAAGCAGTTTGCTCATGCATACCTTTTGGGTAATATATCATTGTGGGGATATCATTTTCTTTTAAATATTCTCTAAGCCCATCCCTATCTCTTGTTCTTATTGTGTAATGGGCCCAGGCTGATTTTACTTGATTTGTTACTACTGGAGTTTCAACCACACTTTTTAACTCTTGATTGTATATGCGTGAAGTAATTTCTCTCTTTCTTAACTCTTCATCAAAAATTTTCAGTTTATTTAATATTACAGCTGCTTGCATTGCATCAAAACGTGCGTTTGTTCCTATTCGCACATTTTCATATGGATTATCTGTAATGCCGTGCGATCTGATTGATTTAATTTTCATTGCGAGCTCGTCATCATCTGTGAATACAGCGCCACCATCACCATAACAAGATAACGGTTTAGTTGGGTAAAAACTTGTAGTTGTTATTGGTGATAATTTTCCAACTTTTTGACTTCCAATTGAACCTCCAAAAGATTGAGCCGCATCAGCTATTAAGTGCAAACACGAGTTCACAGCAATATCATAAATTGTATTGTAATCAGCTGGTAAACCAAATAAATCAACAGCAATTATTGCAGAATTTGATAGTTCTGACTTTGGGTACTGATTTATTTTTTTAATTAGACTTTCGCAAGATATGTTGAAAGTGTCTTCATCAACGTCAACAAATGCGGGTTCTGCGCCCAGAAGTGCAATTACTTCAGCTGTTGCTGTGTATGTGAAGGCAGGAATAAAGACTTTTGACCCTGGGCCAATTCCAAGTGCTAACAAACTAACAAAAAGTGCATCTGTGCCACTGGAAACAGAAATTGTATGCTTTGCATTTGTATATTTTGATAGCGCTTCCTCAGCTTCTTCAACAACTGGCCCAAGTATAAACTGACCACTTTTTAAAATCGCAGATAAGGATTTATTAACATCACTTTCTATCACTGAGTATTGTTTTTTTAGATCTACAAAATTTATTGGTTCCATATTACACTTAACTTTTTATTTCAATTTCAACTACTTCAGGCTAAACGCACATACATGCAATATAGTTATTTTTATTATTTTATGATAGTAATTGTTAGACTAATAGAACTATTTTAATATATTATTGGATAAATAATTTACAACTGCTGCTGCAGAAAAATTAGAGGTATTTAATGTTTGATACGCTGTCTGATAGGCTCTCATCTGTATTTTCAAAATTAACAGGAAGAGGTTTACTCACAGAAGCTAATGTTGATGATGCGTTGAGGGAAGTGCGAAGGGCACTTTTGGAAGCAGATGTTGCATTGGATGTTGTGAAGGACTTTCTTGCAAAAGTTCGTGAAAAGGCAATCGGCGAGGAGGTTATAAAGTCAGTATCACCAGGACAGACAGTTATAAAAATTGTAAATGACCAGCTTACTGAACTACTCGGATCAGAAAACGTCGAACTAAATCTTAAATCAGGCCCGCCTTCGATAATAATGATGGTTGGTCTTCAGGGTTCAGGTAAAACAACAACCTCCGCGAAATTAGCAAATTATATTAGAAACAAGTCAAAATTGAAGACCTTGATGGCATCACTTGACGTAAGTAGGCCAGCAGCCCAAGAGCAACTTGAGATCTTAGGGGCAGAAAATGCGATAGAGACATTACCAATAATTAAAGGTCAAAAACCAACTGAAATCACAAAAAGAGCTTGCAAAGAGGCAAAACTGGGAGGTTTTGATGTGCTTATTCTCGACACAGCTGGGCGGATGCATGTTGACGATGAATTGATGGATGAATTACAAAGTGTGAACAAAATTGCGGAGGCTCACAACGTTATACTAGTTGCAGACTCACTAACTGGACAAGATGCTGTAAATGTTGCAGATACATTTTCAAAAAAAATACCTTTGACTGGAGTGATTCTGACAAGGCTCGATGGTGATGCAAGGGGTGGGGCAGCCTTATCAATGAGGTATGTAACTGGAAAGCCAATACTATTTGCGGGTATTGGAGAAAAGATTGATAATTTAGAGGAGTTCTTCCCAGATAGAGTTTCGAATAGAATACTGGGAATGGGGGACGTAGTCTCGCTTGTTGAGAAAGCGAAGGAAACAATTGACGCTGATAAAGCAAATAAGATCGCGAAGAAGATATCGAAGGGATTATTTGATCTTGATGATATGGCGCAGCAACTCAAACAGATGTCAAAGATGGGCGGTATCTCGGGAATTCTTGGAATGCTCCCGGGGATAAATAAAGTTAAAAAGCAGATGGCAGAGTCAAATATTAACGACCAAATAATTAATAGACAGATTGCGATAATCTCATCCATGACTCCAAAAGAAAAACGAAATCCAAAAATATTAAACGCATCAAGAAAAAGAAGGATTGCGATGGGATCTGGGACAGAGGTTTCCGAAATTAATAAACTAATTAAGCTATATAGGCAGACATCTGATATGATGAAAAAATTTGGTAAAAAAGGTATGTTAGATCAAGATCTTGGAGTACCAGATTTAGATAAGTCTGAGATAAATAAATTAAATGATAGCAAATTAAGTGAAAAAATGTTATCTGAATTGCAAAACGGTTCTGCGGGACCAAAATTACCTGGATTGCCTGGATTACCAAGTTCCCAAAATAAATTATCAAATTTATTAAATATAACTGGACGAAAAAAGTGAATATGGTTATGTATAGGTGGAATTTTTTAAAATGAAGGAATTGTAATGGCATTAAAAATTAGGTTAGCAAGAGGTGGTTCAAAAAAGCGTCCATACTACAGGATAGTAGTTGCGGATGTCAGAAACCCAAGGGACGGTAGGTTCATAGAGAAGCTTGGAACATATAATCCCCTGCTTTCAAAAGAGAGTAATGAAAGAGTCACTTTACAAGTTGATAGAATAAAATATTGGCTTGGTGTTGGAGCAAAGCCCACTGACAGAGTTTTAAGATTTTTAGACGCCGAAGATATTGCAAAACGTCCACCAAGAAATAATCCGAAAAAAGCAATTCCAAAGAAAGATAAAGAAGAACC
>CETE01042895.1_pt1 | contig 28541 bp, 26 predicted proteins | sample 531241 | NCBI WGS metagenome assembly CETE01 (sample SAMEA2622336, study PRJEB7988) | marine metagenome | biome: marine biome (ENVO:00000447); feature: deep chlorophyll maximum layer (ENVO:xxxxxxxx); material: "saline water (ENVO:00002010), including plankton (ENVO:xxxxxxxx)" | depth 30 m
GGCTCACACGCCTAAGTTGATAGAGCGTCCCATTGTTATAAATGGCGAGAAAGCCAGAATTGGTCGTCCGCCAGAATCTGTCTTGGAAATTGTATAGTGCAACCTGTTCTCGTACTTTATTACAGCCGCAACGGCAGCACAAAGCGATTAGCTGATGCCATCGCCCAAGGTGTATCGTCATTAGGTGCTCCTGTGATAGTACGTACAGTCAAGAGTATCAGCGATGCAGCTAATGACGCGGCATCTAGTGCTGTACCCGAGGTTTCCCTTCAGGAACTCGAACAGTGCAGTGCCCTGGCGTTAGGTAGTCCTACGCGTTTCGGCAATATGGCAGCGCCAGTAAAACACTTTTTGGATTCTACAAGCAGTCAATGGTTAAAAGGCGCGTTGATTGACAAGCCTGCGTGTGTATTTACATCTTCTTCTTCCATGCACGGCGGCCAGGAATCCACATTACTTTCCATGATGGTTCCGCTTATCCATCACGGCATGGTGATTTGCGGGCTACCTTACAGTGAGCCTGCGCTACACAACACCACAATGGGTGGCAGCCCTTACGGTGTAACACACGTCGCTCATCACAGTTTGAGTGCACCAGAGCAATTGAGTGCAGATGAAAAAGCGCTATGCATTGCTCAGGGTAAGCGACTTGCAATGTTCGCTAAAAAACTAGCTGACAACGCCTAACAGTTACGTTATTTGGCGCATAAAACGTAGACCTTATAAAGAACATTAAAAAACAAATTGTTTCGGAGACATTACCATGGCACCAGATACGCGTTTTTATCGCTATCTCGCACTTATAAGCCACACCGGGTTAATCGTATGGATAACACTGTGGCAATTTACATTTACTAAAGAGCATACTTACTCTCCTTTGTTTATTGCCTTGTTTTATATTTTACCTTTATTGTTACCTTACTGGGGTATATTAAAAGGCAAGCCATATACTCACGCATGGGCCAATTTTGTCGTTTTGTTTTACCTTATTCACGGATGCACTGTGGCATACGCTGTACCTGATGAACGTTGGTATGCAGTGGTAGAGATTATTCTATGCACGGGTATGTTTGTCGGCTGTAGTGCGTTTGCTAGAAAACGTGGTCGTGAATTGGGTTTGGGCCTTAAAAAGCTTAAAGAAGAGATGCAAGAAGAAAAAGCACGCTTTGAGCAAGGTCAACAATGATCATGTAATACACAGCGAAAACACATGCTGCCAAGGGGTTAATATGACACGCCATTTGCCTGAATTTACATTAGTAATCGCATCGTTATCGTTACTTGCAGCATGTGGAGGTTCTGGTTCAGGCGATAGTTCAGCCCCAAGCACTCCTTCCATTCCTCCAACCATTAGCATTTCAGGTCCTACAAACGCCGTTGTAGGCGATGCGGTCGACTTTGCTGTCGCCTCGCCTACTGGCCACGCTATTGTAGACATCAATTGGCAAGTCTCAGGCATATCACAGCAGCCTCTCAGTGCTCACACGCAGGCTATAGGCTTTGATGTTACCTCTTCAAGTAGCTTCGATATCGCCGTAAACGTTAGCTTAGAAAATGGCACAACGCTTACAGACAGCATCACGTTACAAACGAACGAAAGTACCGCGCCGCTTGCCGCATTACGATTGGGTCATGAGGCATCCGAAGGCGGCAGAGTTTCTCTTCGCGTTGACACAGTTAACACGCAAGCGTTAACAATCTCAAATATCACGTGGCAACAAACGTCTGGACCAATCGTCAATAACTTCAACTTTGATGAAGGCGATTATTCTCATTCGATATATTTTCAAGCGCCTCGAGTCAGCAACGACACAATCATTGAAATAGAAAGTACCGTTACACTCTCAAATGGCGAGGTGTTAACCGATAGCGCGCAAGTTCTAGTGAAAAACATCGACATTAACAATAGCGGCTTTTTTGTAGATGACGAGACAAGTATTCCCGAAACGGTAAGCGCGCATATGCAGCCCTATAGAGCCGACAGCCCTTACGCGTCGGCACTTGTTGATTGTGTTTATAATAATCAGGTTTCAAACAGCTGTACGTTCTCTCAGCTACCACTGATTGGCCAAGTCACCGAAAGCCCCACTATCGATGATATTTTAGATAGAACATACGTCTCGCATCCGTGGATGGGCGATGCATTTAGAACGTATTTAGAAACTTCAGCAACCCGTGATGACATGCTTAAGTTACTACGCGCAACTAACGCGATTGTGATTTCTTACGATATCCGCCCGTCATTTTATTGGGTTGCCACTGGTGCCATTTACTTAGATGCCAACAACTTTTGGCGCACACCGCAAGAGCGAGACACGCTAAATACTCGCCCAGATTATAGAAGTGGTTTTGGTAGTGAGCTCGATTTTACGACGTCATGGCGCTACGTGAAAAACGGGGCCTATTATTTCCCTAATATCAGCACAGCGAACGTAGCAGATAGACTTCCACGTGACGTGAGCGACGTAGAAGCAGCATTAAGCTATTTGCTATACCACGAGCTAGCTCACGCCAATGACTTTTTCGACTACACCGAATGGCAACAACTCAGCAATAGCGCGAGCCCACTGTCGTCTTATGATGACAGCTCTCCCATTTCTACGGGGCTAACAACTTCATTGCCTCTTACGTCGTCACAACTCCATGCTTTGGCCGAAATTCGATACGGCGGCGCAACCGCTTCAAGCGCGCAGCGAAATTATACCGCGCTACAAGTGGCAAATTGGTTTGAGGATGATGGTGCGGTTGCTTTCTATTCTTACTTTACGGAACGAGAAGATCTCGCCATGTTATTCGAGCGCTTCATGATGCTTTACCGGCTTGAGGCAGAAGCGGATGTAGGCGTATTTACAAGAGAGACAATGGAAGACGGCAGTTTCATTCCCACTTGGGCTCAGAGAAACCGTGTTAATGATGATAACGTTACTATGCGCGTAGATTACGTATTAAGTAGAATTTTACCCGAACTCGATGTACCTGCTATTCAAGCGTCACTTCCAAGCCCTTATCTGCTTCCGAACGATATTACCTGGCGGGACTCTGCGTCTAGTACAAATCCAAACGTACAGTCTGCGAGCGATAAGTTAATGCTACAGCTCGACGGAAACAATTCGGTTACTTCCGATGGAACTCTAATGACGGTAGCAGAAGAATTTAGCACCACATCAAGCGCTCATAGTTTAAGAAAAGAACAATAAACGGCAACACAGCAGCGCTTTGACTAATTTAGGTTAAGCTCGCGCTTTGGCTAACTTAAGTTAAGCTCGCGCTTAGACTAACTTAGGTTAAGCTCGCGCTTTGGCTAATTTAGGTTAAGCTCGCGCTTAACCATGGCCACGGATAAGCGTTTTTGTTCTTGGAGTGAGCGTGTGTCTAAACGGGCTAATAGTGACATGAGGCTTTTTAGGTCTCGTTCACTATGGTGCAAAAGAAACTGTAGTGCTTGGTTTGATAGCTTTAATCCACGTTCCGCTGCACGTAAGCGCACGGCTTCTTCACGACCATTGTCATCCAGTTGGTTTACGTGATAAATAACCCCCCACGCCAAGCGAGAACGCAAGTCAGGTAAAACAAAAGCCGGGTTAGATGGGCCTAGGTGACTAGAACAAAGTACCATGGTTTGCTTAGTCTCAATCACTCGGTTTAACAAATCGAACAACGCTTCTTCCCAACGTAAATCGCCCGCTATCGCGTGAATGTTGTCAAATGCGATTAACGAAAGATTCTCAAGGCCTTCAAAAATATCGAGCGACCACGCTTCATAATTATTAAGATTTAAATAAAGGTGACTAACCGATTTTTCGGCTAGTTGATGACAAGTGGCAAACAATAAGTGGCTTTTGCCGATAGCGGTACTGCCTAGTAAAGTAAGCAAAGGCAGCTGAAGCGATGCTAAAGGCCCCAATTCAGGAGCCTCGCGCCAGTGTGGCAGCGCATCTGCAATCTGCTCAAGGACTGAAACTACTTCTTCGTTACCCGTATTGACAAAACTATCGAAGTTTTCGTCAACAGGTAGCGTGACAGGCAATGGCAGCTGCATGCTAAATTAATTGCTCCAATAGAAACTGTGTCCTTTCACGGATTGTCCGTACGAATCGGTTACGGGACGTAATTTGCTTTCTAGTTTAATACTGTTAAGTAAATCGTCCACCGTTCCAATTAATGTAAGTGAGTACGTGGCAACAGAACCAGATTGCTCTACTAGTGTAGCGTTTTCAATCACACTTAAACTATTTAAATAGTCAGTAGCGCTGGCGTAACTTTTTACCGAGCCAATATTGGCAATCGATACTTTGATAACTTCTCGCTCAGACGCTTCGATTCCTACGATTGCATAAAGCGACGATAAATAATTTGAGTAGGCATCGATTAACTGATTGCCAAGAGCTTCGGGCGAATCACCGTATATGCTGCCATAGCTAACCTTACCGCCACCAACGAACACCCAGTCTAGTGCATAGTCACCTTCATCGGCACGCTTCGCATAGTTGGCAAACTCGTTCATGGTGAACGGCATCGTTGTGCTCTCTTCCTGCGCCAGCTCCTTCGCCGAGGTTCCGTCAGCATTATTCGAGTTTTGGTTTGTTTCGTCATAACCGTCGTTTAACTGAGCATCAACACCGTTATTCATCGCACCGGACTCAACGTTATCTGAAAAAGTGCGCTGTGCGTCCGTATTATCTACACGCGGATTTCGCTCATCGAAACTTTGTTCATCAGTTTGTGCTCTAAACTGTGCTTCTTCATCTAGCACGCTATCAAGAGACTCTACTGTTCCAGAAGGCACAACGTTTTCCGGCAAATCAGGAATTGCACTCGCGTCGTTACGATAAACTCTGGCACCAATAATGTTGTCGACGCTATAGCGTGTAGATGCTTTGCGCAAAGGCTCAACAAATCGTCCCCACACATCATAAGTAGAAATATTTACATTGTCGGTAAGGTCCATTAAAGGCAAGCTTAATGGAACGCCTCGTTCTTTCGCTGTTTGTTTGAGCGTATGTTGTAATTCTGTATTGAGAGATTCGTCTAAGATGATGCGAGTTTCGTTTTCGTCTTCCTGCGCAAGCCACACTATCGTTTCAGGGCGTCTATCACCCCAGAGCGGAAGCATTTCACGCTGAAGAAGTTCATTGAGTTTTGCTTGATCGAACTCCGCAACGTAATACGTTCTACCTTTGTCAAAAGCAAATCGATAGGAACGAAGCAGCGATTGAGGCGACGATAAGGCTGCTCTAACACCGGCATTATCGAGCACGCTTGTGCTGCCCGACATCTTCACAAAAACCTGCCTTAATGCTTTTTTAAGCGCGTTTTGTTGGGTACGCTGAGTTTGATCTTCAACTTGAATCTGCGCTTCGTTGACCACAACGCGTTGAGCCGCATTTATAAAGGGGGCGTAAGTCAGCGCAGCAAGAAATGAAATGCCCAGAATGCCTTTCAAGCTAACTCTCGTTAAATTAGTTCCATTGGTGTTACGCTTTACTGCCGTTAACATTGACACTCCATACTCTCTTAAAATCAATTCCTTACCTATCGAATCGTCAGTTAATCTCGTTTACCTATATACGGTAAACTTGGACTAACCTGCGCGCAATTCACTCTACTTTTTAGAGCGAGACATTTTATCAAGCAAGATGTTCACCAAAAGATAGCCTTCTATTGTCTTTTATATTGGGTTTAATTTCACCCCTAAAATAAAAAAGATTAAAAAGCGCATAAAATAGCCTTCACAAATTGGACTTGTGACGACTTGCTGGTAGAATCCGCGGTTTTCTACCTCTTAGTTTCAGGGCCCAACCGTGAGCGAAAATAAAACCTCTTTAAGTTACAAAGATGCAGGCGTAGATATCGATGCAGGTAATCAACTTGTTGAACGCATTAAATCTGTTACCAAGAAAACCCATAGACCAGAAGTAAAAGGTAATCTGGGTGGTTTTGGTGCACTTTGTGAACTGCCTACTAAATATAAAAAGCCGCTACTTGTTTCAGGTACTGACGGCGTGGGTACAAAACTAAGAGTTGCTATGGATGCTAACCGTCATGACGGTGTTGGTATCGACTTAGTAGCAATGTGCGTAAACGACCTTATTGTTCAAGGTGCTGAGCCCCTATTCTTTCTAGATTACTACGCAACTGGCAAGCTTGACGTTGATGTAGCCGCGTCGGTTGTTACCGGCATCGGCGCCGGCTGTGAGCAAGCAGGTTGTGCTTTAATTGGTGGTGAAACAGCCGAAATGCCTGGAATGTATCACGATGGTGACTACGATATTGCAGGCTTCTGCGTAGGCGTGGTTGAAGCTGATAAGGTTATTGACGGCACTAACGTTAAACCAGGTCAAAAACTAATTGCACTTGGTTCATCGGGCCCTCACTCAAACGGTTACTCATTAGTTAGAAAGATTATTGAAGTTAGTGGTGCAGATGTAAACGCCGACCTAAACGGCAAGCCTATCATCGACCAACTTCTCGAGCCTACTCGCATCTATGTTAAATCGGTATTGGCATTGCTTGAAGAAGTACAAGTAAGCGCTATTTCTCACATCACGGGCGGTGGTTTTTGGGAGAACATCCCTCGCGTGCTACCTGAAGATGCGAAAGTGGTTATTGATGAAAGCACCTGGGAATGGCCTGCAATCTTCTCTTGGTTACAAGAAAACGGTAACGTGACTCGCCACGAAATGTACCGCACGTTTAACTGTGGTGTTGGCCTTGTAATTGTTGTTGACGAAAGCGATACCGATGCTGCACTGAATATTCTTAAACAACACGGTGAAAATGCTTGGGTTATTGGTGATATCGCAGCAAAAGATGGCGAAGAGCAAGTAGAGATCAACGCGTGAGTAACAGTGTAACCAAACTATGCGTACTTATTTCAGGTAATGGCAGCAATTTACAAGCCATTATCGATGAAATAAAAGCAGGCCGTCTGAATGCGGAAATCAGCGGCGTGATCAGTAATCGCCCTACTGCTTATGGTCTGGAACGTGCTAAAGAAGCCGGGATCAATGCGGTTTGCTTAGATCATACAGGCTTCGATTCACGAGAGTCTTATGACGGGGCGCTCAAAGCACAAATTGAGGCTTTTGGCGCAGACTGTGTTGTTCTTGCGGGCTTTATGCGTATCTTAACATCGGAGTTCGTCGACAGCTTTGCTGGAAAATTAGTGAACATTCATCCATCTTTGTTGCCGAAGTACAAAGGTTTGAATACGCATCAGCGAGCTATCGACAATGGAGACAAGGAGCACGGCGTTAGCGTGCACTTTGTTACACCGGAGCTCGACGGCGGCCCTGTTATCATTCAAAGCCGCGTACCTGTGTTTGAAGACGACACAGCAAGCGACCTAGCCGAGCGTGTTCAAGAACAAGAACGTCGTATCTATCCGCTTGTACTATCTTGGTTTAGTGCAGGCCGATTATCGATGCGAAACAATAAGGCAGTTTTAGATGAGCAAGAATTACCAGAATCTGGTTATGCAAGCGACTAAGCCTTTTGCTTTAGGCGCACTGTTAGCAGCATCGCTTTCAGTAGCCGCGCAAGCAAACCCTAGTACAGAAAATACTGATAGTGCAGAGCTACCGCTTCAGCCCTACAAGGCAACCTATACCGCTTACAAATGGGGTGACGACGTAGGCGAAGCGAATATTGAGCTCTCGAAATTAGGTGATCAACAGTATTCTCTAATTTACACGTCAAAAGTGTCTAAGTTTTTCTTGTCTGACAAACGCAGTGAACATTCTATTTTTACTGTTAATGATAATACCGTCGTACCCTCTGAGTACTACTATAATCGTTCTGGCACAGGGCCTGATAAAGAGCTTAAGGTAACGTTTAGTCATCAGGGACAAGGCAAAATTGCAGTCGAGAATGGCGAAACATTTGATTGGAACGGTGAATTTGATAACCAAATTTATCGTATTGACCTTGCAAAGCAGTTAGCGGAAGGTAAGACATCGCTAGAATACCACTTCGTGAATTATCGTGGCGAACTTCGTCACTACGGCGTTCAAGTGGTGGATGAAGAGGTATTGTCTTTACCTTTCGGTAAAATTGAAACTGTAAAAGTTAAGCTTATTCGCGACTCAAATAAGCGTGAGACGTTTGCCTGGTTTGCGCCATCACTTAACTACACGTTAGTTCGTCTGCAACAGTTCAAAGAAGGCGATGAACAGGGCGATATCAAACTGAAATCGTTTGAGACGCAGTAAAGCGTAAAGATAAACCGTTTTTGTCTCAACAACTTTTTCACAATTGTTGAATAAAGCACGTTATGAACTAGCATTCAGACGTGCTTTTTTATTTACACTGTTGCTGTCTCATCCTCACGTAACCTCTTCTCGTTTCGCAACACAATTCACATTCTAAATCAGTATTTATAAGCAACGACTATACTTATAGAGCGGATAACGCACTACCCTATTATTTATGTCGTTGTTAATAGAATATTCATGTAAAAATCTTGATCTTTGCCCTATTAAATAATAGGTTTACAGCATGCTGGTCTGACCTCGATCTGTGACTGCTTTTCATAAAGCAACTCACTATGCTCGAGTTAAGACTAGCGTAACGTTTAACGCCTTTCAGGAGTGAAGTATGGCAGATTTTATATGGTTTTTACTGGTTGTTCTGACACTAGCGGTAGCTAGTTATCAGCGAACCAGCTTGGTAACAGCGGTTGCCATGGGCGCAGGTGTTATGATTTTAGGCACCCTTTTCGGTGACATCGGCCTGCTTGGTTGGGTAGTGTTCCTTGCTTTAACACTGCCGTTCACGCTTGCAAATATCAGACAGCAGCACATCTCTAAGAAGCTGCTAGCCTTCTACCGCAAAGTTATGCCTGAAATGTCGAGCACTGAGCAAGAAGCTATCGACGCAGGTACGGTATGGTGGGACGGTGATATTTTCAGCGGCAAGCCAGACTGGGATAAATTACACCGCATTCCGAAAGGTCGACTCACTGCTGAAGAGCAAGCATTCTTAGACGGTCCTTGTGACAAAGTGTGCTCAATGGTCGATGAATGGCAAATAAACCATAAAGATGCTGATCTTTCACCTGAAATTTGGCAGTTCCTTAAGGAACACAAATTTTTCGCTATGATCATCAAGAAAGAGTATGGCGGTCTAGAGTTTTCGGCATATGCCCAGTCTCGCGTTCTTCAAAAACTTGCAGGCGTAAGCGCGGTGCTATCAAGCACAGTCGGTGTACCAAACTCATTGGGCCCGGGCGAATTACTTCAGCACTATGGTACAAAAGAGCAACAAGATCATTATCTTCCCCGTCTTGCTGCCGGTGAAGAAATCCCTTGTTTTGCATTAACCGGCCCAGAAGCTGGCTCTGATGCAGGTGCGATCCCTGATGTTGGCGTTGTATGTAAAGGCGAGTGGAATGGCGAAGAAGTGTTGGGTATGCGCCTAACGTTTAACAAACGATACATCACCCTTGCGCCTGTTGCTACGGTTATTGGTCTTGCCTTTAAACTTCAAGATCCTGAAGGTCTTCTAGGTGATAACAAAGAGCCGGGCATAACATGTGCCCTTATTCCTCGCGACACTAAAGGTTTAGAGATTGGTCGCCGTCACTTCCCACTCAATACGCCATTCCAAAATGGCCCTATTAAGGGTGAAGATATTTTCGTTCCAATCGATTACATCATTGGTGGTCCGAAAATGGCAGGTCGCGGCTGGCGCATGCTGGTTGAATGTTTGTCGGTAGGTCGCTGTATTACCCTTCCTTCATCTGCTGCTGGTGGTGCTAAATCAGTATCTCTTGCAACGGGTGCATATGCACGTATTCGTCGCCAGTTCCGTATGCCTGTAGGTCATATGGAAGGAGTTGAAGAAATGCTTGCGCGCATTGGTGGTAATGCATATTTGATGGATGGCGTAACACGCTTCTCAACGGTGGGTGTAGACCTTGGTGAGAAACCTTCTGTTATCTCGGCTATCTGTAAGTACCACTTAACCGAGAAGATGCGTCAAATCATTAATGATTCGATGGATGTTCACGGCGGTAAAGGCGTTATGCTTGGGCCAAACAATTACCTTGGTCGCGGCTATCAAGGTGTACCAGTATCAATTACGGTTGAAGGCGCAAACATTCTAACCCGTAACATGATGATCTTTGGTCAAGGTGCAATGCGTTGTCACCCTTACGTGCTTAAGGAAATAGAAGCTGCGTCTATCGAAGACAAGAAAGAAGCGTTGAAAGCGTTTGATAAAGCGGTATTCGGTCATATTGGCTTTGCGGTAGCTAATACTGTTCGCAGTATTTGGTTCTCGTTAACCAATGGCGCATTCAGCAGCGCACCGTTCACTGACGAAACGGCGCGTTACTACAAGCTACTTCAAGGCTACAGTGCAAACTTAGCACTACTAACCGATGTCTCTATGGGTGTGCTTGGTGGTGATCTTAAGCGTCGCGAGCGTTTATCAGCGCGTTTAGGTGACATCCTAAGTGGCCTTTACATGGGTAGTACAACGCTTAAACGCTTCGACGAAGAAGGTCGTCTAAAAGAAGATTTACCGCTTTTACATTGGGCAATGCAAACTACATTGCACGATATCGAGACAGCAATTGATGACTTCTTGGCTAACTTCCCTAACCGCGCAATCGCTGCAGCGCTTCGCGTTATGGTGATTCCGTTTGGCCGACGTATTGGTAAGCCTTCAGACAAGACAGAACATGCTATTGCACAAATGCTTCAAACGCCTTCAACTGCACGTAGCCGTTTAGGTTATGGTCAGTACCTCACCCGTGAGGAAGGAAGCTTGTTTGGCGATCTTGAGCAAACTCTTGATGATGTACTAGCAAGTGAGCCTATCTTCGAACGTATTTGTAAGCACAAAAAAGCTAAACTACCGTTTACCCGTTTAGATGTGCTTGCTGACGAAGCGCTAGCAGAAGGAATTATTAACGAAGAAGAAGCGAATCTACTTCGTAAGACTGAAGCTGGAAGACTTCGCACTATCAACGTCGATGATTTCGACCACGAAGAATTAGTAGCGAAGGTTAATTCCAACACCACTGCTAAGAAACGAGGTGGCAAAGCTGCTTAATTTCATACCCAAACAAAAGGGCCGCTCTCGCGGCCTTTTTCGTCAACGATGCATTCTATTTACATCACTCACCTACGTATTTTCTAGCCTTTGCTTGGCCGATCAAACAACCTGCGGAAATACCGAACAGGCGAGAGAACTCTCTTTATTAATTGCTAACGACAAAGGTCAACAACGTTCGGTACTAAAATGTAATCCTACGCTTGTTATGCTGGCTGAAACAAAAGCCAAAGACATGGCTGAGAGAGGCTTGGTGTCTCACTTTTTGGGCGGCAGTCCGAACACTCGCATTCGCAATGCTGGTTTAACGTTACCAGAATATTATGGCGATGCGATGAGCAATCAAGTGGAGGCCCTTGCTGGTGGTTATATAACAGCTGATGACGTGTGGTACGCACTTAAAACATCGACTTCACACCGTCAACACTTGTTAGCAGAGTTACCTTTTTATCAAGAACAAGATCAAATAGGTATTGCCTTTTACAAAGATTACTCAACGCCTCATGTTGAATACTGGGCTATATACTTGACCAAACTGATTGACACAGAAACGTCTAACAATGACTTAAAGGATGACACAACAACTACGCTTCTAATAAAGCGTCAAAAGAAGTTTGACCATGTCCCTGATAAAGGTCTTGGGATCGTCACGGAAAGTGGTGAAATTATTTTACAGCCAAAAAAACCGGATGATTAATCCGGTTTTTTATTAGTACTAGATAAATACTTAGTTTAGCTAAGTTGGAGTTTATCCATCAACAATACGGCTTGCGTACGCGTGTTGATCTCTAGCTTGCGAAGAATGGCACTAATGTGTGCTTTAATGGTTGCTTCCGTAACGTTCATCTCGTGAGCGATTTGCTTGTTCATTAAGCCTGCGCGTAAGTAAGAAAGCACTTGAATCTGTTTAGGTGTAAGTTCACGGAAGCGCTGAAGTAGAACTTTAAGTTCATCGTCAACTTTCTCTAGTTCTTCTTCCATACCTTCTGGAAGCCACTTTTTGCCACCAATAATGTCTACAATAGCCTGAGCAATTTCTCGTGTTTGCGACACTTTGGGGATAAAGCCCTGAGCGCCTAGGCTCATTACTTGAGCGACAACCTCAACAGTATCGCTGCCCGAAACAACACCAATAGGGATATTCGGGTATTGTTCACGCAGCGTGATAAGGCCGTTAAAATATTCACCGCCAGGCATATTAAGGTCAAGAAGGATCAGCTCAACACCGTCGAATTCGTTTAGCTTCGCCATCGCATCATCCAAGCTTCCTGCTTGAATTATCTGTGCGTTTTCAAAGTAAGGTTCCAACGCGCCGCTCAAAGCTTCGCGAAACAATGGGTGATCGTCTGCTACTAGAATTCTTGTCATTAGCGTTACTGCTTCCTTATTGTATTATGAGTATAGATTAATACTTTAGATCATTAACGAAAAGCCCTAAACCAGAAAAATCACGCAAAATATAACAAATTTGGTGTTTTCCATTGGCATTTACGTATCAAACGGTAAAATTGCGCCCCAAATTAGTTAATTGAAGACCCACTGTGAAGAAACACGACAATATATACGCAAAGGCACTCAATAAAGTAGATGACTTTAAATTTGACGAGTCTGTCGTTGATGTGTTTCCCGATATGATTCAGCGCTCAGTGCCTGGATACGAAACCATTGTTCACACCATAGGCGAATTGGCTAAAATTGCCGTTACGCCCAATACCGTCGTTTATGATCTTGGCTGTAGCTTAGGTGCTGCAAGTTTATCTGTGGCAAGAGCTTTACCTAACGATACATGTGAAATTATTGGTGTGGATGCTTCAGAAGCAATGGTAGAGCGCTGCAAACGCGTCGTACAGACCTTCACACTGCCAAACCCAATTGTTATTCAGCATGGGTTTGCACAAAGTGTAGAAATTAAGAATGCCTCTTTGGTTGTGATGAATTTCACTTTGCAATTTATCCCCCCCGCTGACCGCGAAGCGTTATTAAAGCGCATTTACGACGGGCTTAACCCCGGCGGTATGTTGGTGCTATCAGAAAAAATACGCCACCCTACCCTTACTGGCAATGAACTGCTGGTAGATTTACATCATCAATTTAAGCGCGACAACGGTTATAGTGAACTAGAAGTGAGCCAAAAGCGCGCCGCGTTAGAAAAAGTTATGCTAACCGATACATTTAACGAGCATGATACTCGCTTGAGAAAAGTCGGGTTTACCGATGTTGTGATGTGGTACAAATGTTATAACTTCACGTCTATGGTTGCCATTAAAGGCTAAACAAATCTCGCTACGTCCGTCTTTCCGCAACGCCAACACATATTAAGAACAGTATGAGCAAATTAGAACAAACTTGGTTTACCGATTGCTACAAATCGTTAATAGACAGCCCGCTATCACATTGGCTTCAAACGCTGCCGGCACAAATGGACACCTGGCAGCGAACTGCTAAACACGGTGAGTTTGATAAATGGTGCCGTTTACTTTCGAAGCTGCCGACTACGTCGCCGAGTTGTGTTGATTTAGCCTCAAGCGTTTCCATTGGCACCGAAAATGACGTAGATGAATATGTCCAAAAACAAATTGAAGGATTACTAAAGCAGTTTATGCCCTGGAGAAAAGGGCCATTTAATCTTCATGGAATTCATATTGATACAGAGTGGCGTTCGGACTGGAAATGGGACCGCGTAGCACCTCATATTAGTTCGCTGAAAGACCGAAACGTTTTAGACGTAGGTTGTGGTAGTGGTTATCACATGTGGCGCATGCTGGGTGAAGGTGCCAATAACGTAATAGGTATAGATCCTACCCAACTGTTTCTTATTCAGTTTCACGCCATTAAACAATTTATTAGTAAAAGTAGTGCGCCTTCCGAGAATATCCATTTTCTACCGATGGGCATTGAAGACATGCAGCCATTGAGAGCTTTCGACACTGTGTTTTCTATGGGTGTACTTTACCACCGTAAAGACCCAATGGCGTTTCTGCAGCAACTTAAAGACCAGCTAAGAAAAGGTGGCGAACTGGTTCTTGAAACCCTTGTTGTGGATGGTGATGAAAACACAGTATTGATGGCGGGTGAACGCTATGCACAAATGCGAAATGTGTGGTTCTTACCGAGCACTGCAGCCCTATCTGTTTGGTTAGGCCGCTTAGGCTTTGAAAATATTCGCGTTGTAGATATCAACCACACCACCCTAGATGAGCAGCGCGCAACGCCTTGGATGGAAACGCAATCTTTGAAAGATTTTCTCGATCCGGAAGATATTACTCGCACTATCGAAGGTTACCCTGCACCACAAAGGGCCGTTATTGTCGCTAACAAGAAGTAAGTCGTAAGACCACGCCTCTGTTACCCTATTGGCACAAATGTTGTTATCTTAATCAAGAAGAACGTGCGAATTCTGCATTGATTAAGGTGACAACATGGATATACATGGCTTTCTAACGACGCATCAATTGCCAAGTACCTATGCAGAAACTGCACAAAAATGGTTCACCCCATTATGTGAGCAACTGCTTAAGCACCAAGACGGTGCAACACAACCATTTATCGTGGGCATAAATGGCAGTCAGGGTTCAGGTAAATCAACTCTGACCAGTTTTATCGAGTCCTTCCTTACCTCGGTCCACAACAAAAAAGTGGTATCACTCTCAATTGACGATTTTTACTACGACCAGTCGCAGCGAAATGCGCTAGCAATAAAAGTTCACCCGCTTCTAGCAACTCGTGGTGTACCGGGTACTCATGACATTCCTCTAGCGTTAAATACGTTTCGCAGTTTAGAAAAAGGCACGCGTACATCGCTGCCCCGCTTTAACAAAGCTACAGATAACCCGTTCCCCAAAGAACAGTGGCCTGTAATCGAATCTTCACCCGATTTCATCATACTTGAAGGATGGTGTGTGGGCGCTATTGCGCAAACATCTAGCGAACTTAAACGGCCAGTAAACCACCTTGAAGAAGTAGAGGACCCATTGGGCATTTGGCGCTCTTTTGTAAACACTGAACTAGCAGGCGATTATCAGACGTTGTTCGACAAAATAGACTACCGCATTATGCTGAAAGCACCGAGTTTCGACTGTGTGTATCAATGGCGGTTAGAACAAGAACATAAACTCGCCCAAAAAGCGTTAAAAGATAGCGATGGAGTGATGTCTGATGAAGAAGTGGCAAACTTTGTGCAACACTACCAACGCATCACTGAACACGCATTAAGTCACTTGCCTGAAAAGTGCGACACCGTGTTTTATCTAGATGAAACAAGAACGATAACTAAACAGGACGTAAAACGATGACGAAAACGCTTGTTTTCACCGATATGGACGGCACGCTGTTAGACCACCATACCTACTCTTTCGAGGCGGCGAAACCGGCTTTAACGGCATTAGAAAAAAAGGACATTCCCGTTATTCCCACTACCAGCAAAACCTTTGCTGAATTACAACCGCTGCGCGAGAGTATTGGTTTAGACGGGCCTTTTATTATTGAAAATGGCGCCGCTATTTTCATCCCTCATGGCTTTTTCAAACAAAAACCCAGCGGTACGGTTTGGATAGATGGCTACTGGTGTAAGGCGTTTATCTCAAACAAAAATTACTGGATTAAGCTACTTGAAAAAATAGGTAGCGAATTTGACGGCAAGTATAAACAATTCTCAAAAATGTCGATTCAAGAAATTCAGGAATGTACTGGGCTTGACGAAAGGTCAGCGTCACTTGCTGCCAAACGCCAGTTTGGCGAGCCGGTTTTGTGGCTTGGCACTGACGAAGAAAAACAACGCTTTTTAAAGGTAGTAAAAGATCGCGGTGCTTTCCCTCTAGAAGGCGGCCGCTTCATTCATATTTCAGGTAATTGCGATAAAGGCCAGGCTCTCAAGTGGCTGGCCAATGAATATCAAAAGCAACATACCACCAAAGTTAACACTATTGCCCTTGGCGATGGTAAGAACGACGTTGCAATGCTTGAAGCGGCGCACGTCCCCATTCGCATTTTATCCCCGGTAAATCCTCCACCAGCAGTAAAAAAAGAAGAGGTCTATACCAGCACCCTAACCGGCCCTGAAGGCTGGAACGAAATGCTTACTCAATTGCTATCCCTATGATCAGGAGGACACATGGCTGATTTTTATCAAAATGGTGTGGTTACTACGTTACATAACTTAGCTCGTCGTCCTACCGAAGAGCTTGAAGCAGAGCTTCTACAGTTTTCACAGAAGCGCCCTATGGCACTTATTTTACCGTCGCTCTTTTCTGAATTAGAAGGCGACGCACTTCCACATATCGTCAACGAATTAACAGACGTGCCCTACTTATCAGAAATTGTCATCGGTCTGGACCGAGCCAATGAAGAGCAGTACAAACACGCACTAAAATTCTTCGGCAAACTTCCTCAGCATCACAGAGTGCTATGGAACGACGGTCCTCGCCTTAAAGCACTTGATGAAGAGCTTCAGGCTCAAGGCTTGGCGCCAAAGGAGTTAGGTAAAGGCCGAAACGTTTGGTACTGCATGGGCTACGTACTAGCATCGAATCGAGCAGAATCTGTTGCACTACACGATTGCGATATTGTTACCTATAACAAAGATTTGCTCGCAAAGCTTATCTACCCTGTAGCCAACCCAATGTTTAACTACGAGTTTTGTAAGGGTTACTATGCGCGTGTGGCTAACGGCAAAATTAATGGCCGTGTTTCTCGACTTCTTGTTACGCCATTACTTCGTGCATTAAAACGCATAATGGGTGACAACGAATACTTGGAGTTTATGGACAGCTTCCGCTATCCATTAGCGGGTGAGTTTTCGTTTAGACGCGACGTACTAAACGATATTCGCATTCCAAGTGACTGGGGCTTAGAAATTGGTGTGCTGTCTGAAATGCACCGCAACTATTCGCACAACCGCCTGTGTCAGGCAGATATATGTGATATTTACGACCATAAACATCAGGATTTATCGCTTAATAACGACCAAGGTGGTTTATCTAAAATGTCTATCGACATTACCAAAGCCATTTTCAGAAAACTTGCCACGCAAGGCTATACGTTTAGCAACGAAATGTTCCGTTCAATTAAAGCCACCTATTTCCGTATTGCGCTAGACTTTATAGAAACCTACCACAATGACGCCGTAATGAATGGCTTGAACTTAGACATTCACAGCGAAGAGAAAGCAGTAGAAATGTTTGCCAGTAACATTATGAAAGCGGGGCAAAACTTTTTAGAAAACCCTATGGAAACGCCGTTTATACCAAGCTGGAACCGCGTGACCAGCGCGGTACCCGATATTTTAGAACGACTATTAGAAGCGGTTGAAGCCGATACTGCAGAATATATGGAGTAAGTAATATGGCATGGGACCATCTCCATGACAAAGTAAAACACCATTTAGAAAGCATTTATGCCGATGTATCGCTGGACGTCTCGTATGAGACGCTAGCGACTGAGTTAATGAACACTATAGGCATTCAGCAGCAAACGGATATTGCTTCACCTCAGTCTCATCACAATTATTGGGATGAAGATGACATTATCATGATTACCTACGGTGATAGTGTCATTGACGAAGGGGAGCGTCCGCTGGTTACGTTAAATAAGTTTTTGCACCGCTACTGCAAGAACACCGTTAATAATGTTCACATCCTGCCCTTCTTTCCGTACAGCTCAGACGATGGGTTTTCGGTTATCGACTACTCTACGGTGAATGAAGCACTAGGGTCATGGGACGATATTGAAGTCATTGCTGAGGATTATGGCTTGATGACCGACCTAGTTATCAATCACTGCTCTGCAAGAAGCGTGTGGTTTGATAACTTTGTGAAGGGTGAAGGACCAGGATCTGACTTTTTCTTCACAGCAGATCCATCCGATGACCTCTCCATGGTAACTCGCCCTCGTGTGTCGCCTTTGCTGCGAGAAACGGAAACCGCCAGCGGTACAAAGCATGTATGGTGCACATTTAGTCACGACCAAGTTGACTTTGACTTTGGAAACCCCAAGGTGTTGTTAGCGTTTATCGATATCATCAAGCTGTATATTGATAAAGGCGCTAAAATCTTTCGCTTAGACGCAGTGGCATTTCTTTGGAAAATTGTAGGTACAAACTGCATTAATCTATTCCAAACCCACGAAGTCATACGTTTGATCCGAACGCTGATTGAACATGTGGATCCTTCCATCATAATCATTACCGAAACCAATATTCCCAACAGGGAAAACCTAACGTACTTTGGTAATGCTAACGAAGCCCATGCTATCTACAACTTTTCGCTTCCGCCGTTACTTGTAAATACATTAGTAACGGGTGATTGTACGTATTTGAAAAGCTGGATGATGAGTATGCCACCGGCGCAAAACGGCACAGCCTACTTTAACTTTATCGCTTCGCACGATGGTATTGGCTTGCGTCCGGCGGAAGGCCTACTGTCAGATGAAGAAATTTCAGAGCTTGTGCATACAATGCAGCACTTTGGCGGCAAGGTGTCGTGGCGCGCTTCTGATCACGGTCAGCAAAAGCCTTACGAGATAAACATCACCCTGTTCGACGCGCTGCAAGGAACCACCAAGGGCCCTGATAAGTATCAAGTGGACCGATTTATTTGTGCTCACGCCATAATGTTAGGTATGGAAGGTATACCAGGAATTTACATTCACAGTTTACTTGGCACATCCAACGATTACGAAAAAGTCGCTAATACAGGACAAAATCGTTCAATCAACAGAAAACGTTGGGACTTTAATGAATTAGAGGCTCTGTTAGACTCGCCCTTTTCACAGCATCATAAAGTACTCACTCGAATCTCGCAGCTTATACGTATACGTAAAGCGCAGCCTGCATTTCACCCCAATGCAACGCAATTTACATTGCAGCTTGGTAATCAATTATTTGGCTACTGGCGACAAAGTCTCGATAGAAAGCAAAGTATTTTCTGTATTAGTAATATTTCAGACGAAGAACAAACAATTTTGTTGTCTGACATAAACCTTATTGGCACAGATAATTGGATTGATCTCATCACCCGTGACGAGATAGCCCTTTCTAGTGGTTTCTTACAAATGAAGCCTTATCAAGTACTTTGGATCAGCAACCAAGATTTTGAATAAATCTTTGAGCTTATAACGCCAGTCGACCAATAAATCTACCGCGGTAAGGATACTGCGGTGTTATGCTTGTCACACGAGTTAGCAAATCAAAATTTTGTAATGCAAGAAATTAATACCTTTTTTTTCGATTTAGACGGAACCTTGGTAGATTCTGTTCCTGATTTGGCAACAGCGTTAAACCAAACATTAAACGACTACCAATTACCAACGTATAACGAGCAGACAATTAGACACTGGGTTGGAAATGGTGCTCGTGTTCTGGTGGAACGCGGATTGAGCGGCAACGCAAAGATCAGACACCATTACACATCAAACGAGATTGATGCCGCTTTAGAAAAATTTCTTTTCTATTACCGAACGCTAGATACTAAGAGTACAGTGCTGTACGACGGCGTGTTCTCAACACTTCACGCGCTAAAAGAACAAGGGTTCACGCTAGCATTAATCACTAATAAACCTTCGGAATTTATTGAGCCTATCCTTTCATCGTTCTCAATATTCTCGTTGTTTTCGCTTACCATTGGCGGTGATAGTTTACCGGAAAAAAAGCCTTCTTCCCTTCCCCTTCTGCACGCCTGTGAAAAGCTTGGTGTTTCGCCCTCACAGTGTGTAATGGTTGGAGATTCTAAAAATGACATTGTTGCCGCAAAAGCCGCGAACATAAAAAGTATAGGGCTTACCTACGGGTATAACTATGGTGAGAACATCGCAAAATATAAACCTAACTGGGTTTTCGACGACTTTGAAGAGATATTAACGTTCGCTTCTTAATTCATCTGACATAGCCGTTGATGAAACTTCAATTGCGTCGTTTACGCATACTTTCTTTTATTTCACGCTTTAACCTTTGGTATAAGGCCGCTTTTTCTGTAATATCCGCGTGTTAAATCATTTCATGGAGTTGTTGGTATGTCATCTAAATGGCTTTCACTAGAAGAAGCCCTCACTAAAGCATTAGACGCTGCAAAAGCGATAAACGACGTTGAGCAAGTGAGCATTTTTGACGCCAACAACCGCATCTTGGCCCAAGATGTAACTGCCCACGTTGATGTCCCGCCATGGGATAATTCAGCAATGGATGGCTATGCCGTAAATGCGGAAGATCTCAAACACAGTGATAAACTCAAAGTACAGGGTGTAATTACAGCTGGCATGAGTGCTGATGAGCCGCTTGAAAAAGGTAAAGCATTTAAAATAATGACGGGGGCCCCGGTGCCTGCCAATGCTAACGCCGTTGTAATGGTAGAGAATACCGAAAGTCATGATGGCGAGGTTTTGATCAATAAAATTCCATCGGCGCAAGAGAATATACGTAAAAAGGCCAATGATATCGCCAGTGGCGATACACTAATAAGCAAGGGCACGCGCCTTCACGCCGAACACCTTATGCTGCTGTCCTCCCAAGGAAACAGTAAGGTGGCAGTATTCAGAAAACTTCGCGTTGGTGTAGTCGCGACTGGTTCTGAACTTGCTGCACCTGGCGAACCCTGTAAATCGACACAAATTTTCGAGTCTAATCGCGTTGGTGTAAGTAGTATCTTAAGCAATGAAAATGTAGAGCTTATTGATTTCGGCATTGTAGAAGACGACGAAGCTTCTTTGCGTAAACTCTTCATTGAGGCGAGCGAGCGTGTAGATGTAATGGTAAGTAGCGGTGGTGTATCTGTGGGCGATGCCGACTATGTAAAAGATATCATCGCTGAATTGGGCACTATCGACTTTTGGAAAGTCGCAGTTAAACCGGGTAAACCCTTTGCACTGGGCAAAATAAACAACACGTTGTTTTGCGGTTTGCCTGGCAACCCTGTGTCTTCATTTGTTACCGCAAAATTATTGGTTGTGCCTGTTATCAAAAAAATGCAAGGACAAGTACAACCACACGAGCCGTTCTTTGTTAACGCTAGCATTACGACACCTCTTAAGCGACGTGCAGGCCGCCGAGACTTTCAGCGTGCAACCATGGTAAGAAATAATCAAGGTGAATGGGAAGTCACACCATTTAAGTCACAAAGCTCTGGCGTTATGACTTCAATCACTTCTGCTAACTGCCTAATGGTAGTACATGAAGATATAAGTGAGTTAAAAGTTGGCGATACGGTTCCGGTTATACCGCTACATTTTTAACAAGTTCGTTGTTGAAACGCTACTTCGTTAAGGCTTTTAAGCTCGTTTTTATTTTCTGCATTTTTATCGCCCTAGGCGACCCATATAGAGACACATTACCGTGAATAAGAAACGCTTTCTTTTAGAAGGAAGAGACATTTTAAAACTAGCATGGCCATTGTTGGTTGCGCAGATTACTCAAATGCTAATGGGCGTTAGCGATACTATTATGGCTGGGCGTTACAGTGCAACCGACATGGCTGCGGTAGCACTTGGATTTAGCATCACTGTGCCACTGCTTTGCTTTATACAGGGTATAGCGCTGGCACTTCCCCCAATCATTTCACGGCTGCAGGGAAACAAAAATTTAAGTGGTATTGCCGACGCAAGTCAGCAAGCTGGTTATCTGGTTTTCTTTGTGGGATTAGCGGTAGCAGGCTTAATTCCGTTTACTGAAAGCATAGTCGCGCTGTTCCCTATGGCGCCCGAGCTATTTAGCATTACCGTAGACTACGTACTGTATGTGCTGTTCGCTATGCCTGGATTTGCACTTTACCAATGGCTTAGAAACTATTGTGAAGGCTTGGGTAAAACCAAACCCACTATGATTATTACGGTTATCGGGCTGATGGCGAACATTGTAGGGAACTACCTGTTTATCTATGGTGTAGGCCCATTACCAGCTATGGGCGGTGCGGGTTGTGGTATTGCAACGGCCATTGTGATTTACACTATGCTTATAGCAACCGTTATCTATGTTCGTTTTGCCCCTGCCCTGCAAAAGTACAATTTGTTCGGACAATTGTATAAACCTAACATGGTAACCATAAATCGCACCTTCAAAATGGGCTTGCCCATTGCTATGACTATCCTATTTGAAGTGACGCTGTTTTCACTGGTTGCATTGTTATTAGCCCCTTTTGGTGCCACAACGGTAGCGGCCCACCAAGTCGCACTGAACTTCTCGGCCCTGATGTTCATGTTTCCTATGAGTATTGGTATGGCAGCAGCAATTCGCATTGGCTATCGCATAGGGCAAAATAACCCACGACAGGCAAAAATTGCAGCTCGAACCGCTATTCTGATCGGTTTTTTCACCGCTGCGTGTACGGCTAGCTTCACCCTGCTAGCAAAGGGATTCATCATTGGCCTGTACACCAGCGACGAAGCCGTATATACCTTGGCAAATGCGCTATTGATTTACGCGGCGTTATTCCAATTGTCTGATGCGGTTCAGGTGATTTCGGCTAATGCATTACGCGGCTATAAAGACACAACAGCGATGTTTGTTATTACCTTTGTGTCCTACTGGTTAATAGGTCTACCTACAGGCGTTATTTTAGGTAGAACAAACTGGATAACGGCAGAACCAATGGCCGCAGCAGGGTTTTGGATTGGCTTCATTGTAGGATTGAGTGCCGCAGCTGTTATGCTAGGTGCACGCCTTCTTTACATCCAAAGGCCCAGTGCTGTGCATCGTATCGCGAATGCATAATACCTATCCGCATAGATCATTGCCCAGTCAGAAGCTTGCCAGACCTTCCCGAAGGGCGAGTTTAAAATGTTCAATTGAACCAAAGCAGTTACCCCCTGCTTTTTAGTTTGTCCCAGTCTTGTGGCGTGTCTATATCAAATTGTGCGTTAGGTATAGACACAGCCGTTACCCTACCTAGTTTCGCATACTTCTTAATAACCGGCTTAGCCCCCATATCGCCACTTAGCGCTAGCAGTTCACTAAATACCGCTTCAGGAAAGATAGCAGGTACGGTTAATCGACTATTGTTCTCTCCCTGCTTTTGCCATTCACTGCATACTATGTGATTAGGGTTCGCATAAGAAGAGTTGATAAGGCGAACGAAGTCTTGTGCATTAAGACTCGGCAAATCGGCCAACGTGAATAGCACGTGAGTAGGTCTTGTACACAAGCCCTTTGCTGTCGGGGATACTGATTTCGACAGTGATGAAAGGCTTAAAAGATGCGTGAGTCCAGTGCGAATACTTGATGCAAGGCCTTCATCCCAATTAGCGTTGTGAACGATACTGATGGGTAGTTCAGAAACCTTACATGGAGAGTGTTTTAGCTGCGTATTTACGGAATCATGCCATTTACCCGTAACAACAGTAATGGGTAATTCACTGGTTAACGCTAAGTCATTGCGCGCACTAACTACCTCCCCCACACTGTGTTGTATAAGAGAAAGCGCAGAAATTGGGTGTTCCGATAAAAGCTTATTACCCTTGTAGCGAGCGCTCTTTCCGCCCGCCAACACCACAAGTGCTACGGCATAATTTTCCGACTTCAATTCAATATCCGTTATATCAAAGAAATAAAACGTGACACGTCAAAGGGCTTAGCGGCTTCTGCTAAGCCCTTTAATAGCAGCCGTTAACCCTTCAAGCGTAAGCCCATACATTCTGTCTTCCATAATTTCACGAATAATTTTGATAGACGAATAATACGGCCAGTAATTCTCAGCTTGCGGATTAAGCCACACAGCGTTGTTAAAGTGGTTCAATAAGCGCTGCATCCACACACTGCCCGGCTCTTCATTCCAATGCTCTACACTGCCACCTGGATACGTTATTTCATACGGCCCCATGGTAGCGTCACCTACGAAAATAACCTTGTAGTCTTTTCCGTAGCGATGAATGATATCCCAAATAGGAATGCGTTCTTTATTGCGACGAAGGTTATCTTTCCACACCTCCTCATACACGCAGTTGTGGAAATAAAAGTACTCTAAGTATTTAAACTCGCTTTGCACCGCAGAGAAAAGCTCTTGAGTACTTTTTACGTGTGGGTCCATAGAGCCGCCCACATCAAAAAACATCAACACTTTTACCGCATTGTGACGTTCTGGTGACATGTGGATATCGAGTAAACCGCCTTTTTTAGCTGTCTCACCTATGGTTGTTGGCACATCTAGCTGCTCACTTGCGCCTGTGCGAGCAAACTTGCGTAGCTTCCTAAGGGCCACTTTTATGTTACGCGTACCCAGTTCTACATCAGAGCTTAGGTTTTTAAACTCGCGTTTATCCCATACTTTTACTGCCGAAAACTTTCTGTTTCCCTTTTGCCCTATTCGCACACCTTCTGGATTGTCGCCATAAGCGCCAAACGGGGATGTTCCGCCGGTGCCCACCCATTTATTTCCACCTTGGTGACGCTTTTCTTGTTCTTCTAAGCGCTTTTTCAACGTTTCCATCAGTTCTTCAAGGCCACCGGCTTTACGCAGCGCCTCACGCTCTTCAGGGCTTAAATTTTTTTCGATTTCCTTACGCAGCCATTCTTCAGGGATATCTTTACCGAATAGATCGACAGATTCGACACCTTCAAAATATTCAGCAAACGCCCTGTCGAACTTATCGTACTGCGTTTCGTCCTTCACCATTATGGTACGCGACAAACTGTAGAACGCTTCGATATCGGCATACACCACGTGCTTTTCAAGCGCACTAAGCAAATCCAGCAACTCGCGCAGCGTGGTTTTAACCTGATATTTTCGCAGTGTATAAAAAAACTGAATAAGCATTAGCGACGCGCCATAAAGACCAGTTTTTCAAACAAATGTATGTCTTGTTCGTTTTTAAGTAGTGCCCCGTAAAGTGGAGGAATAGTAGCTTTTCCGTCTTTTGAGTGAAGCGCTTCTGGTGGGATATCTTCAGCAACTAAAAGCTTCAACCAGTCGATAAGTTCAGAGGTAGAAGGCTTTTTCTTAAGCCCTGGTACATCTCGAATTTCAAAGAAAGCCTTTAACGCTTCATCAAGCAGCTTTTTCTTTAAATCTGGGAAATGTACGTTAACGATTTCTTGCATTTCCTCTGGATTCGGGAACTGAATGTAGTGGAAGAAACAACGGCGCAGGAAAGCATCTGGCAGCTCTTTTTCGTTGTTCGATGTAATAATAACAATCGGACGCTGCTTCGCGACTACACGTTCTTGTGTTTCATAAACGAAGAATTCCATCTTATCGAGCTCTAGCAGCAAGTCGTTGGGAAACTCAATATCAGCCTTATCAATTTCATCAATTAATAGTACCGGGCGCTTTTCTGCGCTAAAGGCTTCCCATAATTTACCTTTTACGATGTAGTTGCTTATATCGTGAACGCGATCATCACCAAGTTGAGAGTCGCGAAGGCGTGACACTGCGTCGTATTCGTACAAACCTTGCTGTGCTTTAGTGGTTGATTTAATGTGCCACTGAATTAGTTCGGTGCCTAAACTCTCGGCCAATTCTTCAGCAAGCATGGTTTTACCTGTGCCCGGCTCGCCTTTAATTAAAAGCGGACGCTCTAGCGTAATAGCTGCGTTAACCGCCAGCTGTAAGTCTTTGGTTGCGATATAATTAGACGTGCCACTAAAAGCCATTATTGTTGTACTCCGTATAATTTTTCGTCTTTGCAATTTTAACTATAATATCAAGGCCTTCTCATGATTGCCCATAGATATAACATATAGCTAAAAAGCACTTTGCATTTTACTGATTGGGACCAATGATATAGGGGTATGACGAAATCCCCTAATTCAGGCTGTGAATTATTAACTATCACACGCGTTGAATTATTAACTATTAAAAAGGTCGTACAGATCACGACAGACGGGGTTTCCTATAAAATAAGGAACGAGGTAAGGATTTATAATGAACGTATTTGACGACAATTCCCTATCTATTGGCCGCACGCCACTAGTTAAGCTAAATCGCGTAACATCAGGTAATGTATACGCAAAAATTGAATCGCGTAACCCAAGCTTCAGCGTTAAGTGCCGTATTGGCGCAAACATGATTTGGGATGCTGAAAAGCGCGGTGTCCTTACCGAAGGTAAAGAAATTGTAGAGCCGACCAGTGGTAACACAGGTATCGCTTTGGCGTTTGTTGCAGCGTCTCGCGGTTATAAGCTAACGCTAACCATGCCTAGCAGCATGAGCCTTGAGCGTCGCAAACTTCTAAAAGCTTTGGGCGCAAACCTTGTTCTTACTGAAGCGCCTAAGGGCATGAAAGGTGCCGTTGCCGCTGCACAAGAAATTGTGGCATCAGATCCAGACAAATACGTATTGCTTCAACAGTTCGACAACCCGGCTAACCCGGCTATTCACGAAAAAACCACTGGCCCTGAAATTTGGGAAGATACAGACGGTAAAGTAGATGCATTCGTAGCTGGTGTAGGTACGGGCGGTACTATCACGGGTGTAAGTCGCTACCTTAAAAATACGAAAGGTAAAGCGATCACTTCAATTGCTGTTGAGCCAACAGACTCTCCAGTAATTACCCAAGCGCTTGCGGGCGAAGAATTAACCCCTGGCCCACACAAAATTCAAGGTATTGGCGCAGGTTTCATTCCAGGTAACCTAGACCTAGACCTAATTGACGAAGTTGAGCAAGTTACCAACGAAGAATGTATGGACATGGCGCGCAAGTTAATGACCGACGAGGGTATTCTTGCAGGTATTTCTTCTGGTGCAGCCGTTGTTGCTGCTAAGCGTTTTGCTGAACGCCCAGAAAACAAAGACAAAGTGGTTGTAGTACTTCTAGCAAGCGGCACAGAACGTTACCTAAGTAGCCCTCTGTTTGCTGGTGCGTTCGACGAACAAGAAGAAGTTCAATAACCGCCAAAATGTTTCAATTATTTAAAAACGAGGCCTAGTGCCTCGTTTTTTTATGCCTACTCTTTTCTGTTTCTCATGAAGTTTTATGAACACAAACACCTGACTTTTCCACTCTATTACTTTGCTTTTGTGCACAATATTGTGAATAATCAAAGCATAGATTAGCGAAGCGGCGAGCGCATTGACTTCGTTGAGATATAAAACTATCAATAAGAAACGGACCTCTTTACATTAAGGTAATCCAAATGAAAACGCGTATGTGGTACGCCCTGTTCGGGCTTTTTACAGTGTTGATTTTATCCGCTTGCGGTAAAAAGGAAGAAGGCATCGGGCGGTACGGCATGCTTGATGAAAGTACCCCTGAGTACACCACCGTAGCGTTTCTCAAAAGTGTTTATGAAGATGACAACCTTGATACAGCAATTCGACTATCAAGCGAAAAACTGTCTCGTATATTAACGAGATACCACACTAACAGTAACGTTCAGCGCCACCTCTTAAACCTTAAATATGACACCGTCACCATCACTCCTCAAAGTGCAGGCCGAGTTGGCCGCAACGAGTTCGCAGAAAAATCGACAATCACCGTATTTTTAAGTGGAACATACAACGACGATAAAATTGAAGACTTGCGTAGCCTAGACTTGATTAAAGAAGACGGTGAATGGAAGGTTAATAAAATTCATCCAGATGCCTATTTATAACGTGTAGATAAACGTTGTTTTTATGGCCAGCAACGTAGCTTTTTACAAATGAAGAAAATAAAAAGGATGTTTTCCGGCTTTTATGCTTAAAAGCGTTTATTTTTTGTTTAATGGGTTGTTTTAGGGTAATTATATCAAAACGCTCATAAGTGATATACGGATAGTTTCCACCTTGCATAAAGGATTTTTTCTGTACATTAAATTGTTAGCTGCCCAATTAACAAAAAAGGATTTTTCATAATGGATGTTTCAGAATTGGAAATGTTAATCGATGGAATAAAAACAGAATTGCCATTTCCTCCTCCATTTCAATATAAGAAATTTGGTCACGCTCCTTTTCCTCAAATCTTCGACGAAGACGTCACCTATTTGGGTGATTGGTCTGCATTATGCCTTTATCCATTAGAGGATCTTGAGTGGATTTTTGTTCGTCCGCGTTACTTAAAGAGAATAGGCAGACTAGTTCCAAAGCAAGTTATTTCTTGTGAGAGTGAATTTCTAAAACTATTAACCAAATTAGGAGTTTCATTCAAAAACGAATCAGGGAATGTCTATATTTATGCAAAAAGCAGCTAACAAAACACTGTAGTCACTCGCTGGCGCTCGTTGGGACACAAACACGCAGGCTCCCTTCGCTTCGCTCCGTATTATAGCCTGCGTATTTGTGCCCCTAAGTGGGGTGTTAGGCGTCATTTACTTACAGCATTAAAAAGTAGGTTCTGCCGTGACATTCCTACATCAAGGTTGTTTCGCTAGGTTGTCTTTACGGCTTGCTTTTTCGGTAGTTTCAATAGCTTTAGCAACGCGTTTTTTTTCAACACCGCAACGCCAACATTCTGCATCACCACTTTTCTAAACTCGCTTGTTTGTCCAGCAATGTCCTTAACATCTGGCATTTCGCACAAGGTTGTTTTATCTTAAATTCAATTATTTAAACACGCGGTCTATTTGGCTAGTGGTGGCAGCAAAGCTGCGT
>CETE01153635.1_pt1 | contig 28490 bp, 28 predicted proteins | sample 531241 | NCBI WGS metagenome assembly CETE01 (sample SAMEA2622336, study PRJEB7988) | marine metagenome | biome: marine biome (ENVO:00000447); feature: deep chlorophyll maximum layer (ENVO:xxxxxxxx); material: "saline water (ENVO:00002010), including plankton (ENVO:xxxxxxxx)" | depth 30 m
CATCTTTGTGACTATAACGAAAAGAAGGTGTGAAATTAATTCTCAGGCAGATCGGGAAGTGGATCATTGGAACAATCTGCTTCAAAGTCTTTAATGAAGTCATACTCTTCTCGATCAAAGTAAATGCCATTCAAGTATTTCACTTCCACCCATTTCTTTAGATAGGTGCAATGAAAATCGTCATTGTCTGGCATCCAACCACCATCTGACTCTGACTTTGGGTCTTTGCTGCCTTTTGCTTGGTTAGAGCTACCACCAACAGCTAGAAATTGATGAGATGTTTCTGGTAACGTGCCTTCAATCTTATCTCCAGTATTTGCGTAAAGTCTTTGTTCAGAAGAAGTAAAATTCCCTGAACCGCTAATATGCGATTCATACAGCGCTACTACATGGTCGATTTGGACATCTGAGGCAGAATAGTAGTACTTATTATCGTACGGATCTAACCATTTACCACTAATTACTGCACAACCGTCGTCTCTCATTACTAATGGATGCGATGACTCATCATCAATATGTTGAGCCATTAGTATTTCATGTCTATTGCTTATGCAGTCGCCATCACTATCGTCCCAAGTGGGATATTGTTGGTTTCGATTATAACTATCATTAACTTCAACATTTCCAACTAAAACGGTTTTCCCAAAGAGAGTTGTATCAGTACTAGGAGGCTGAACTGGAATGGGTACCGGACTCTCAGGGTCTAAGTTACCTGATCCACCACTGCAACTTGAAAGATATATAGAGGAAAGAATTAAAATTAAAAAACGCATCATAAAATACAGATCTTGTTCTATTTTAAAAAAATAAGAAAAAGAATAAACAATTAATGATAAGTTATAGAAAACTATTACAATAACGCAATGGATGGAGTTTATTTCTTTTTAGTCAGCTTAGCAGTGGTTGCAATTTATATCTTTTTAGAGGCCAGGCCTAAAGGGTTTAATCTAAGTTCCCTTTTCAAAAAAAATAAAGACTAATGGCTAAAGTGCATTTCTACTATTCCACGATGAATGCTGGCAAATCTACGTCTTTGCTGCAATCGAATCATAACTATATTGATAGAGGCTTAAAAACAATTCTGTTTACGCCAAAAGTCGATGCAGACATGCATGAAGGAAAAATCCACTCTAGAATTGGATTGGAAAAATCTGCCAATATCTTTGATGCAGATTTCAACTTCCAAGATTTTTTTAAAAGTACAAAAAAGAATGAATTATCATGTGTTTTAATTGATGAGGCACAATTTCTTACCTCTAAACAGGTGAGAGAACTTTGTAAAGTCTGTGATGATTTAAACCTTCCAGTAATGTGTTACGGTATAAGAACTGATTTTAGAGGAGATTTATTTCCAGGCAGCTCTGAATTGCTTGCCTTAGCTGATAATTTAATTGAGCTTAAAACAATTTGTGAATATAAGAACTGTGCCAGAAAAGCTACTATGATTTGTCGATTAGACGCCGAAGGAAACGTCTTAACCAAAGGGAATCAAATTGATATTGGTGGCGATCAATACAAGGTTTTTTGTCGAAAACATTATCGAAAATTAACTGAGCTTATCTAAACAAATAGCCCAGCAACTAGACCGCTAAAACAAGATGCTAACGTTGCACCTATCAATGCTTTTCCAGAAACATCTATAAGATCTATTCTTTTTTCAGGGGCCATTGAACCAATGCCTGAGACTAAAATGCCGACGCTAGAAAAATTCGCAAAACCACACAAAGAATATAAAACTATAATTTTGGTTCGCTCAGAAAAGATTTCTTGATCCATGGTTCCAAATTGGATGTAGGCAACAAATTCGTTGGTAGCCAATTTGATCCCTAATAACTCTGCTGCTTTAATAGCTTCATCCCAAGGTATTCCCATCAACCAACATATCGGAGCAAATATGTACCCTAAAATTGACTGTAAAGATAAACCTTCAATAATTAAACCTAAAAAGCCATCTACTATTGATACTAGTGCCAGTATCGCAATTAGTATGGCTGCAACGTTTACAGCAACGTTTAGACCATCCTTTGTTCCTTTGGTTATTGCATCTACTGAGCCTTCATATAGCCTCTCATCTTCTTTATTTTTAATGCTCGGAGTTATATCAGTTGATGGGTACATAATCTCGGCATACATTATTGCAGCTGGTATTGAAAGGATTGAAGCTGTAAGAAAATGTTGGACGACATTAATGCCTTGAAACTGATTCTCTAGTTGACCAGCTAAGGCTATCATTACCGACCCTGAGACAGTTGCCATTCCTGCAGTCATAAGGATAAGTAATTCTTTTTTACTCATACTGGAGAGATATGGGCGCACAAAGAGTGGAGCTTCTACCTGCCCGACAAAGATATTAGCTGCAGCTCCAAAGGAAACAGGGCCACCTAAATTGAAGAGTTTTTCACAGATATAAGAGATTCCTTTAATAATTAGTGGCAATATTCTCCAATGCCATAACAATGCAGAAATACATGCCATCACAATGATTAGAGGTAGTACATTTAGGGCAAATGCATACGGATAATCTTGAAATAATTGACCAAATAAGAATGAGGTGCCTTCCGCTGTTGCTGATGAAAGCTTAGCTACACCATCACTAATGACTTGAAAAAACCCCCTTACAAAATCGCTCAGCAATAAAAAGCCAAAAACAAACATCACCAGAATGGCTGCAAAGATATTTCGAACTTTAATCTCTTTAATATTATTGGAAAAAGGCAACACCATAAGCACCATCGCGATTGCACCAATTAGAACTTGTAAGTAATAATCCATCGTTAATTGAGTTTTATATCTTGTAAACGTTTAGTTAAAAATTCATCTGCAGTCAAACCGCTACTTTTATCTAGCACTACTTCTGGGCGGGGATGTAAGAAGAAAGGAATGCTATATCTGGATTTAGATTCATTCCCTTTGGCAACCACTCTATGTGTTGTACTTTTCAGTTTTTTATTAGATATTAACTCCAACATATCGCCAATGTTACAAATTATTTCATCCTCACTACAATTGCATGATACCCAGTTTCCTTGTCTATCCTGCGCCTCTAGTCCTGCTTCATTTCCCCCTATAAGTAAGGTTATTAAGTTTACATCATTGTGAGCCCTTGCTCTATGTTCATTGCCTCCTGCAGTTGCAGGATAGTGAATTAACCTCAAAATGGAATTGCCATCTACTGCAGAATCAACAATATCGCAGTTATAGGCAATGTTAAACTTTGCGATCGCTCTTAATATTTCCAAACCGGTATTTTCAAACTCTCTATAGAGATCATCAATGAAGTTAAATTCATTAAGTTCCTCAATATAAAGATTGGGCATCAATTGTTTATTGGTAGTAGATCCTTGATGCCAAAATTCTTTTTGGTCAGGAACATTTTCATTTAAAGCAGTCTCGATACCGTAAGGAGTATACCCTCTTGCTCCATTAGAACCCTCAACATGATATTTTTTCTTAACATCATAAGGAAGATTAAATAGATCTTTAGAAAGGGAAAATGCGTTTCTAACAAGATTTAAATTTAATCCGTGATCTTTCAGTATAAAAAAACCTATATTCTCAAGATTATTTTCCAGATTAGTTATTACTTCGCTATCATTCGAAACTAAAGATTGTAAAGATACTGATGGAATAGAAGACATGCCAAATTATAACTTTTTTTAGGCCCATAAAAAAAGGGGTGGATAGACCACCCCTTTTAGATTTAAGAGATTCTATTAGAATCTAAAATCAACACCCATTCTGATTTCCCAAAGGGAAGCATCTCCAATTCGACTTTCAGCAATTCCAGCTTCTACGTCTCTTGGTTCAACTCCATAAGGGAAATTAGCTTTCTGTAAAATTCCCCAATCTTCATTTAAGAAGTTTGTGAAATTATCAAAAACTATAAACCCTCTTCCGTTATACGGTAGTTGTTGAGAAACTCTAAAGTCAGCTTTTCTCCACCAACTTCCATCTTCAGAGTTCCTAGTACCAGGCTCTATCAGACAGTTTTCGATAAAATCAAGGTATGGTGTAAATCCATATCTACCGATTGTACAGCCAGCACCACTAAGCGTTAAGCTGTAAGGTATACCAGAACTTGCCTGAGCAAAGAGTGAAAATCTTGTTGAATAATCACCGAAATAATTTCTAGTCCAATTAAACACACCAGTAAATCTGTGCTCAATATTATAGTTGGATCTAGAAAGAACCTCTTCTTGTGGATCAAAGAATGTTCTGTTTACGTAGTTTGAAAATGCAATAGATGATGTCATAGGGTTTACATCTCTTGAATCATTCCAAGCGTAACCTAATCTCATGTCCAATCCATTTTCAAATGATTTAAACAAACCAAAAGAGATTGATTCAGATTCATTACCTATAGCACTGTTAGTAAGAACAAAACTTGCTTCACGAACACTATCGTATTCTGGAGAGCCATCACTATTTGTGCCTACAACTTCGAGATCACCACGTTTCCAGATTGCGGTATCTTCTCCTTGAGTCATGATAGCATCCGCAGTAAGAACGTAATCATTAGGCAAGTAGTAAGTTAATCCTAATGTAACTTTTCTCTCATATGGTGTTTTGAAATCTGGATCCATATAGTTCAATTCAAAGTTGCTTCCGTCACCCGCAAGAACTTGATTGTAAAGAACTGATGGTACACACCATCCAGGGCCATTTGGTACACCGTTTTCACATCCAACATATTCAAGATCAAAAAGATTAACTCCTCTAATCTGAGTTTGTACAGCTGTCATGTTGGTATTGGAATAGACGTTTGAATACCATACGTTTGGATTACCACCTGAGAAAATTCCTACACCACCTCTTAGGGTTAATGCGTCGCTAGCTTCAAAAGTAAAGCCGAATCTAGGCATTAGTAGGTCTAAACCGTCAAGGTTAGCATCATTTGCAAAGCCGTAGTCTGCAATAAATGCTGGGTTTAATACAGGTCTATCGTCAGAGCTGTAGTAGTCATATCTTACACCCAAAGTAACATTAAGAGCTGGTGAAACTTGTATGGAGTCTTGTAAATACATTGTTTCAACATCGTATGCCCATTGAACAGCTGAATCTAAGAAATTATTTGTAATTGCATTTCCATAATATATTCTGGCTGCGTTACCTGCTCTAAAGTTATCAATACCATCAAATCTTATTTCAGTATCAACGTGCTGATAGAATAAGTTAAAGATATCTAGTGATTCTCTTTCATATCCAGCAGTTATTGTATGATTGCCCTCAACAAGAGTACCCTTGATAACAGTTTGGTCAACAGTCCAATCAAGATCGTTTGCTTGTCTACTGTCATCACAACCTAAGTAAACATCAACACTGTCAAGTTCAATTCTCATTTCACCAAATTCGGCTCCAGCTACACATTGCTGTAAGAAGTCAACTTCACTGTATGAAAGTCTTACCTCTGTTGAGAATTTTTCTGTCCAGTCAGAGTATATTGAAACGTTTGTGGAAGTAAGCTCAGCACCTCTATCATAAAAGTGCTTACTAAATTCAAATTCGTCTAAATCTCTGTCTGAACCAACTTTATTAGCTGAATCGTTATACATGTATGTAAAAGAAAGTCTATGTACGTCTGAAGCATACCAGTCAATTTTTGCAAGGTATTTTTCATCTTCAAAGTCAAAAGGGTTTGCTGTTGATGTACCTGGATCAAATCCATAAACATCTCTGGCAATTGAAGCAATTTCATTAAGTTCAGCTTGAGTTACTGCAACTTCGTTCACAGCTCCTGTTCCAATCGCACCTCTGTTATTTAAGTCAGCACCGTCATATTTCTCGTATGCGAAATATGCAAACAGACTATCAGGAATTAAAGCAGCACCTACTTCAAATCCATACTTGGCCTCGTCATATGCTTGTTTGGCAATGTCATCGCCTTCAAGGCTATCGCCTCTAAATGTGTCGCCACCGAATTCTACAAAACCAGATGCAAACAATTCATTTTGTCCTGACTTTGTTACTGCATTGATGTTACAAGCTGAGAATCCACCATAAGTAACACTCATAGGCGCTAACTCAACTGCCACACTTGAAATTGCATCATATGGGAATGGCATTCTTTGAGTTGGGTAGCCATTTCTGTTTAAACCAAAACCATCGTTAAGTCGTACTCCATCAACAGTTAAACTGTTATATCTTGGGTTTGCACCATTACATTGGAATGAGTCACCACTACTGTTTCCGCCTGACTGATCAAGGTAGAGCCTTGGGTCTTGCTGAACAACTTCTAAAATATTCCTATTTATAGAAGGTGAGTTTTGAATATCATCCAAGCTAAATACAGCATTTGGACCGATTGCGGTATCTGCAAGTTCAATTCTTTCTCCTACAACCCTTACCTCTTCGAAGGTATTAAGAACGTAGTTAAGAACTCTCGTCTGTCCAACAGCAATTGAAAGACCGTTTGAAACAGCCCCTTCAAGTCCTGCAGCACTTACAACCACATCGTATCGAACTCCAGCTGGAAGGCCAGAGACATAATAGTTTCCGTCTGAATCAGTTCTAACATTTTTTGTTAGACCTGTAGAGCGGCTCGTTACAACAACTTCTGCATTTGCTACAGCACTACCATCAGCATCAGAAACGTTACCACGTACAACCGCAGTTGTTTCTTGAGCCACAGCACCACTTATAAGCAATATAGAGAAAAGTGTGAATAAAAATTTTTTCATAGAATGCCCTCAAAAATTTATGACATGTTCTCATTATTGTATGACAAAAAAGTGACAAACAGTGACAATCTATCAAAAATATGTGTTTAATTTTACTGCGACTCAATGCAATCAAATTTGAGGTATTTTTTTAGAGCTTTTGGGATAAGAATTCCCTTATTTTTATCAAAATAATTTTCAATTATTGCTACCAAACACCTCCCCACTGCGAGAGCAGAACCGTTTAGGGTATGTGGGATGAATTTTCCTGATTTATCTTTTGCTTTGCTATTGAGTCTCCTTGCTTGAAAGCATTTAAAATTGGAGCAAGAGGAAATTTCTCTGTATCTATTTTGACTCGGTAACCAGACTTCTATATCAATAGTTTTAGCAGCTGAAAACCCTAAATCACCTGAACATAAGTTGACAGTTCTATAAGATAATTCAAGATGATCCAACAATGATTTGGCATTTGTTACCAGTTCATCCAATACTTTTTCTGAGTTTTCAGGATGAACGATTTGTACTATCTCTACTTTCTCAAATTGATGTTGTCTTATCATTCCTTTAGTATCCTTGCCATAACTCCCAGCTTCGGATCTAAAGCAAGGGGTATGAGCACATAACTTAAGTGGAAGCTCTTCTCCATCAAGCACTTTATCACGTATGAAATTTGTTAAGGGAACCTCAGCAGTTGGTATGAGATATTTGTCTTGACCAACACTAAACTGGTCTTCTTCAAATTTTGGAAGTTGGCCTGTTCCAAAAAGTGATTCACTGTTTACTATCAGCGGAACATAATATTCTGAGTATCCATTAGCTTCTGCATGATCAAGCATAAATTGAATCAGTGCTCTTTGTAATTGGGCAAGTTTGCCTTTGAGGACAACATATCTAGAACCAGAAATTTTATTCGCTAGATCAAAGTCCAATAATCCTAGTTTGTTGCCAATTTCTACATGGTCTAACCCCTCTTCTTTACGATATATAACCTCATCCAACACGATGTTATGATCTTCTGAATCACCCCTGGGAACATCGTCATCGGGAAGGTTAGGAATTTGAGCTGCAAGCTCAGAAAATTTTGATTGTAATGAGTTAAATCTATCCACTTCAGAATCTATTTTTTTGTTAATGCTCTCTGCTTCAGCTTTAAGCTTATTTACATCAGACCCATTAGCTGATTCTTGACCTATTCGTTTCGAAAGATTATTTTTCTCTTGTTTGAGTTCATCTACTGATTTTTGAGTAGAATTCTTTTTTTCTTGAAGACTAATGACTTCTTTTATATCAACTTCACATCCTTTAGATTTGAGTTTTTCAATATTGTTTTTCAGGTCTGTTTTTATTTCTTTTAAATCAATCATTTTTTATAAACTCATATCCATCAGGTGGAGTATAACTAATATTATCAGTCTCATTAACAAAATTGCTAAATTTTAATTTGTAGTGTCTAAAGTCTAGTGAGTAATAAGAAATTTCTCTTAAGATATCTCCATTTTTAATGACAACCATTGTGCTGACTCCTGGTATTTCACTTGTATTTACAAAGCACTCAGCGCTATCACATTCGATTGATTCAAATTGATGGGTATTCTGAAGAAGGTTAAACAAAGGCATGCGATTTTGGTCTGTAATAAATGAGATTTGTTTAAAATCGTCATCTTGAATGTAGATTTTATTTTCAACGAAATATATTGATTGTGAGTAGGGTTTAGTGGTCGTTAAGACAATGTCCTCATTTTTTTTCTTTATAAAGGACTCAGAAACTAATTCTTCGCCTTTATAAACAGATACATCTGTAGCAAAAACATCTGGAATAATATTTTTTGAGTTAATGGACAATGAAATGAATATTATCCAAGCTATGTCTTTCACAGGACTTCTCTTGACCCATTTGAATTCATGGGGCTTACTATCCCATTGTCTTCCATAGTTTCTATAAGCCTGGCAGCGCGGTTATAGCCTATTCTAAACTTCCTTTGTATCGAAGAAATTGATGCTCTTCTTGATTCAATAACAAATTCCACTGCTTGTTGATACAATTCATCTGCATCGCCTTCTTCACTAGATTTTTCCTGTATCTCAATAGACTTCGTAACTTCTTCAATATAGCTGGGTGTGCCACTGTCTCTTACTTGTTTGGTAATTTTTTGAACTTCATCATCGGATACAAATGAACAATGGATTCTTTTTGGTATAGATGTTCCAGGTTCAACGAATAACATATCGCCTTTACCAAGCAACTGTTCGGCGCCTCCTTGATCTAAAATTGTACGAGAGTCTACTTTCGAGGATACCAGAAAAGATATTCTTGACGGTATATTAGCTTTTATAAGTCCAGTAATAACATCTACAGATGGTCGTTGTGTTGCAATTACAAGATGGATTCCTGAAGCTCTTGCTTTTTGCGCCAATCTTGCAATGAGCTGCTCAACCTTTTTCCCGGTTACCATCATTAAATCTGCAAGCTCATCAACTACCACAACAACATAGGGTAATTTTTCGGGTTCTGAATTATCAACTTCAAAAAGTTTAGCTTTGATCTCCTCGCTAATTGAGGCTTTATTAGTTATTTTTTGATTGTAACCCTCAAGACTTCTTACCCCCAGAAGTGACATTAATTTATATCTTTTATCCATCTCTTTTACACACCAATTCAATCCATTTGCGGCTTTTTGCATATCAGTTATTACAGGTGTTAATAAATGTGGAATGTCATCGTATACAGAAAGCTCAAGCATTTTTGGGTCAATAAGTAGAAGTTTTAAATCTGCTGGGGAATTTTTCCTTAGTAAATTTAATAAAATTGTATTTACTCCAACTGATTTTCCTGAACCCGTTGTTCCTGCAATCAATAAATGAGGCAGTTGTTGTAGGTCAACAGTAGAGGAATTTCCAGAGATATCTTTACCTATGCAAAATTCAAGGGGTTTCTGTTTTTCAAGATTCTGTTCACTTAGAGTTGAGTAAAGAGTAACAGTTTTCCTTTTTGGATTAGGAATTTCTATTCCAATTGTAGATTTGCCTTCGATGACTTCTACTACCCTAACGCTTTTAACAGCTAATGATCTAGCTAAATCATTGGCAATATTTGATACTTGGCTGGCTTTAGTACCCGGAGCAAGATTAAGCTCAAATCTTGTTATGACTGGCCCTGGTAAATTATCAGCAACACTACCCTCAATTCCAAACTCCTTCAATTTTTCTTCAAGATTAAATGCAAGATTATCTAAATAGTCTTTAGTAACCTCTGATGAATCATCGATTGTTTTATCCAACAGATCCAAGAAATCAAGATACTCTTTCTGAGATTCTGGTTCTGGTGTTTTATCTTCATTTTTCTTCGAAGTCTTGGAGGGTTTAGAAATAATTTTTTCAACCTTTTCAACGGTCTTAAGTTTGGGCTTTTCTGCAACTGCAGTGGGACTTATATTTTGGTCTACATCTTCTACTGCACTTCTCTTAAATAACCCTATGGTTGATAAAACTATCAATCCCACAAAACTTGAAACCGAAAGAAAAGATACCCAAAATTTTGACAAAAAACCCCCAAATATCTGATTTAAATTTGACCCTACAATTCCACCATAAATATTAGTAATTTCATTTGGTTTAAATGGACTTAATAATTCAGACGCACTTATAAAAAGACAAAATGGAAATATTGAAGCAAATAATAATATAAAGCGATTAGTTATAATTATTACCTTTATTGCTTCCAAATCTCGAGGAGCCAAAAGAAAGGTCAGGCCAACACAAAAAATTAATACAAATAAATAGAAAGATCCCAGGCCAAATGAGTCAAGGAAAATTTGGGACAGAATTGCACTTAAAGAGAGTGTTTGTTCAGGATATTGTGGAAGGTAAGTATAGACGCTCCAAAATAAAAAGCAGGATACAATTATTAGGGTAAAACCTGAAAACTCTCTATAAACTCCACGTAATGCCATGCTAAGATATTGTAACTAAAAACACTAACTACTCCTATTTTTGGATAATAAATATGACTGAAAAATTAATAATCCTAGGATCTGGACCCGCTGGATATACTGCATCCATATACGCAGCCAGAGCAAATCTAAAGCCAACTTTAATTACAGGCTTAGAAGTTGGCGGGCAATTAACTACAACTACAGAAGTTGAAAATTGGCCTGGTGATTCTAATGACCTTCAAGGCCCAGAATTAATGGAAAGAATGAAACAGCACGCTGAAAAATACAAGGTTAATATCATTAATGACTACATTAAAGACGTAGACTTTTTATCAAAAAAATTAAAACTTATTGGTGAACAACAGGAATATGAAGCTCAAGCTATTGTGATAGCTACTGGAGCTTCAGCAAAATATTTAGGTTTAGACTCTGAGAAGGAATTCCTTGGTCGTGGTGTAAGTGCATGCGCTACCTGCGACGGTTTTTTTTATAAGGATCAGGAAGTTGTAGTTGTTGGAGGAGGAAATACTGCTGTTGAAGAAGCACTCTACCTAAGCAACATTTGCAAAAAAGTTCACTTAATCCACAGACGTGATGAATTTCGAGCAGAAAAAATTCTGCAAGACAGGTTGTATAAGAGGGTTGAAGAAAACAAAATTGAGCTAATACTTAATTCAAATCTTGATGAGGTTAAGGGTAAAGATGTAGTTGAGTCGGTTATGATAAAGAATAATGATGGTAACCTCTCTAAACTAAATGTTTCGGGTGTTTTTATAGCTATAGGGCATAAACCAAATACTGATATTTTTAGCGGTCATCTTGAAATGAATAATGGGTATATCGTAACTAAAGGAGGTTTTGATTCCGGATCAACGTCTACTTCTGTTCCCGGTGTCTTTGCTGCTGGTGATGTAGCCGATTATACTTACAGGCAAGCAATTACAAGTGCAGGTTTTGGTTGCATGGCAGCACTAGATGCTGAAGTTTATATATCAAGTTAAAGAGTTTTAACAAGCCCACCATCACATGTGACAGTTTCGCCTACGGTATAGCTACCAGCTCTTGAGCAGAAATATATGCATAATCCTGCAATATCTTCAGGAGAACCAATTCTCTTTCTAGGAACAGTCTCTGCTATAAATGAATAATCAAAATTAACTGCTTTCCCTAGCATATGGCTATCAAAGGGGCCAGGAGCTATTGCATTCACAATAATGTTTCTTGGGACTAAAATTTTTGCTAGATGTTTGGTCAGATGGATAATGCCTGATTTGGAGGCAGTGTAAGAATAAGTTTCCATTAATGGAACATGCAAACCGTCTATTGAGGCAATATTAACGATTCTAGCAGGATCGTCCTGACTACCCTTCATCTCAAGTAACTTTGAAAATTCTTGTGACATAAAAAAAGGTGACTTTAGATTTAGATCTACAACTTTGTCCCAGCCACTCTCTGGGAATTCATCAAAGGGCGCTCCCCATGCAGCACCAGCATTATTAATTAAAAAATCAATTCCTGAGGGTTCCTTGTTTTCTATGAATGCTTTAAATTTTTTTATTCCGTCTAAATTTGATAAATCTGATACAAATGGAATACATTCTGTGTCAAATTTATCAGAAAGCTCTTTGGCTTTGTCTAGTAATGCTTCTTCTTTTCTTGCAGTTATATATACCTTTGCTTTATTTGCCAAGAAACCAGATGCGATCATCTCTCCTATTCCTCTGGAACCACCAGTGACAATTCCAACTTTATCTTTAACTGAGAAAAGGTTTTCTAGGTTAAGGTTCATAAAGAGCTTACCCAAAATGTTGCAGCAGCAACCGCACAAATAATTACAATACATGCAACTATAGCATCTGAATTTGAGTTTTCTTTATCCTCTTTTGAATTGTAAAACTGATCATCACTCATAATTTATTTTCCATTAGTTTTATAGGATTGGCGTACTGTAACATTATATATTCAAGTTCCCTGTTAGTCATTGTGGAAGACAAATCATCAAAGTATTTTTTTCCTCTTAAAAATTTATCTGCCTCTTTGTTGTTACCATTTAGTTTGTTGTAGGCATAGTGATTGGTATCCCACAATTTAAAATTTTTTTGAATTGAAAGATCAATCTCTGTTGCTAATTCATCTGGAGAAAAGCTACCTTTAATTTGCGGACATAGATTAAGGTGAACAAAACCCTTTTTTTGAGTAATCCCTTTAAAAATATGTTCCACATCCTCATGGGATGTCTTTTCAGAGGATTTGTTTAGTAGTTTTTGCGCTTTTTCTTTGTCAAGAGGATCAAATTCATAAGATATTGAACAAGGAATAATATTGATATGATTTGTTAATTCCTCAAATGCAAATTCTTTCCTTTGTTTCAAATGTAACATTTTAAGAACTGCCGGATCAGTACTATCTATTCCGTCTCGTGATCTGCCTTGCCTTTGAGCAATCCAAACATGTTGATTGTTAGAAAGCTTATTATTTATAAATGCCGAAGCATTAAGTAAATTGTTATAAATTTCTTTTTTTGAATCTCCTGATCTTGAGATAATAAAACTTTTATTAAGTCTCAATAAATCCCCCATCCATTCAATACTTACAAGATTATCTCCAATAGCATTATAGGTTGTCTCAAAGCCCTTTGAAGTGATGGCATGATTACATAAAGCACTGTCTAAAGTTATGTCTCTATGATTTCCAATAAATAAATAACCTTTTTTGGGATCAAGGTTTTCAATGCCACTAAAAGTAAATTCATCTATTGTCTGCTTTATGACAGATTCTAAAACTAGCTTGACCTGAGATTGAAATTCATCAATTGTATTTATTTTTTTAATTTTAGATTTAAAAATCTGAAAAGCTAAAAAAGTAGAACCAGGTAAAGATAAAAATTTAGATCTTTTTGAAGTTAGGTTAGATTTTATAAAATTATTAAAATCAGCATTGGATAAGAGTTTTTTTAAAACATCATTTGTTTCTAAATCTGAATATGGCTCTATACGCATGAGAAGATAACCTATAAAATTAACTTATGGATGATAAAACAGTATTAAGAAATATTGTAATATTTTTTGGTTTAATTGGCTTAATTGTTCTGATCCTACTTATAGGTGCTGCTTTATATTAACCAGGAGGCCATTTTAAATTGCGACCTCCAAGCAAGTGGATATGGATATGAAAGACGCTTTGTCCAGCTTCTGCACCATTATTAACAACTAATCTGTAATTGTTATTAAGATCAAACTTTTCTGCTATTGTTTTTGAAACATACATTAAGTGTCCAAGTATCATTAAATCTTCCTGATGTGCATCTGATACTTTTTCGATTTGTTTTTTTGGGATAATCAAAAGATGAATTGGAGCTTGAGGATTTATATCTTTAATGCTGAAACAGATGTCATCTTCGTAAACAATTTCCCCAGGAATTTCTTTTTTGAGTATTTTCGTAAATAATGAATCAGCCACTAAATCAAATACCTCAACACTCTAATAAATAAATAAATTGTGCCTAATGTCAGTACAATTGCTAGAAACTTAACAAAGAAATCCCTAAGCAAATTATTATCCTTTTTCTTAAAATAAATGCTTACAAGCATTATCCCAAGACCAATTAATAAGACAAGTGATATTATTTGTAACATCAGAATAAACTACCTATTGAATCCCATAATACAACTAATAGAACCAACCCTAAAGCCCACACAGAACAAGCAAGAAGATCAAAGAATAGAAACTTTTTATAATCTAGTTTAAAAGACCCTACTAGAAATGGTGCAAATGGCCTTATGCTTGGGGTCATTCTCCCTAGTAAAATTGCTCCAAATTCATATTTGTTAAACCATACTTTTGTTTTTTCAACACGTTCATTTCTTTTTTTGAAAAATTTCCAATTAAGAACTTTTGTACCAAAAATCCTTCCCATTAAATAGCTAGATTGATCCCCAATGAATGATCCTACGTAAGCAAATAAAGTTATAAGAAATAATGACGATATTTGTTCAACAAATAAAAAAACTGCCAGAAGGTACAAAAATAAACTAGGAAAAAATACTCCAGAGATAACAAAAGATTCAAGAAATCCAAGTATTGTTAAAATAAATGGTGCTAGAAGAGGATTATTTATACTGAACTTCTTTATTTTGTTGAGCCAGGATTCAGTGCTTTTTTTTTCAGCACTTCGTCCATATCAACAATTTTAAAATTTTGGTTATCAGGTAAATTCTTCCCATCTTGCACTACTAAAATTCCTGCTGGGTAATTTCCAATTTGCAGATGCGTGACATCAATGCCGTCTGTATCTTCAACACCCTCAATCATAAACGACCCCTGATATAAAAAGGGAGCCTGCCTATCGTACATGTTAAAAGTATTATCACCCTGTGATGAAACTATGATGAACCCTTCTGTTTCGTTGGTCTTGTATATTGCTATACCTTCAGGATCACCATTTATTAGGCCCTGTCTTGAATCTATAGCTTTTATGAAATCAAGTGTCTCAGCGTCATAAGCTTTTAAAATTCCGTTACTGCCCTCTCTAGAAATAAATATTCTTTTTTGCTCGTCATCAAATACACACCCTTCTGCTTCATTGCCAGCTGGGCTGACATTACTTTCGTCTGCGGTAATATCAAAGGTTGAAATAATTTGTTCATTCAAGAGATCCCAATATTGAATGTTAACGCCTTCCTCTTCAGTAAGGATGGCAACTGGTTTGTTATTAATTATCCCCATACAAACGCCATAAACGTTCATTCCAGCTTCTAAGCTTCCGCTGTATTCCTCTTCAAGAAGCAGGTTTAAGCATGCATAATCAAGAGTGTGGAAGGTTCTATTTGAATTTACTACACAGTAAAACTCGTCAGTAACTCTACCATCAATATTATTTACAGCTCCAACAGCTTTAAAATCGAGCACGGTTCCATCTAGAGTGTACTGATAAAATCCTGCTCTTTTGTCTGTCCCCCAAATTATTTGATTCTTTGTATCTATCCAGGGATCATCTGCTGCATCACCCTCGGTGCCGACAGGATCTGTCTCGGCAACGAATGGAACCGTAAAAACTTCTTTGGACTGCGAACAAGAACTTAAGAGTATTGCCAAAAAGAGCAAGCAAAAATATGTTAGCTTCCTAGTAGGTGTATCTGAAACCAAGTGAGTATGAGTAGCCGTATTCATCATATTGGGATAGTCTATCAGCACTATTCCAATAATAAAACTCTGGCTGGTTGCCTAAGTTCTTACCTTCAAATCTCAGCGATAATCTATCGGTATATTTATATCTAGCTGTTAAATCAACTGAATAATAATCATCAGTAAAACGCATAAAACCATAACCAAAGTCATCATTGAACAGCTCCTCACCCTCGTCACCTAAATAGTCTAAATAACTAGATCGATAATTTACTGCGAGTCTTGCGTCAATTTTGCCTTTGTCATAGCCAAATGATAAATTCGCATTTTGTTCAGAAAGCTTTCTGAAAGGTATCGTATATGATCCCTCGTTATCGCCACCAGGGGCAAAATCACTTTCACCATCTGAAATCGTCACATTAGCTGCAATAAAAAAACCATCTATTGGTAAATAATTATCCAATTCTGTAAAGAGATTTAATTCTATTCCTATAATTTCTGATTCTGCCGCATTTGCATAAGTTTCAAGGTCAGAAAATAATATGCCACCTACAATCTCATTGGCTATTACTCTTGGATAGATTGTATTCTCAATGTCTTTGTAAAATAATCCTGCTGTCATTAAATAATCATTACCATAGAATTCAATGGCCACATCAAAGTTATTTGCCTTGTAGGGATCCAAATCAGGATTCCCCATAGACCCTGAAAACTCACCATTTACTCCCTCACTGATATCTGGAATAGGAGCTGATTGTTTAAAGCCTGGTCTTGACAGTGCTCTATAGAATGAAGCTCTCATTTGAGTATTTTCATTCAAGAAATATTTGTAGTTAAAGCTGGGTGAAAAAAAGTTATAACCCTTAGAAAAGTTTAAAGCATCGGAGGAATTTCCATCATTAAAACCACTTGTATCAAAATCAGTATTTTCATTTCTAACACCAGCTACAAACACTGAATTTGGAAATCTAATTGTCCCCATAATATAGGCAGCAAAGATTTCTTCTTTTGATTTCCAATAGTCAGCTAGGTCAAGCTCAACAAATTGTCTTACCTGGCTCTGTAAGCCAAAAACTGAACTTGGATTGGCAAAGAATGAAAGTGGCTGAGGGAAATACCAACTTCTTGGGGTATATGGCGCATAGTTTGATAAACCCTCTGGAACATCACCCGATGCATCATAATTTCCTTCATTGTTTGATTTCACTCGCTTACTTTGCTTAAAGCCAAATTCAAGAACCATTGGGTTACCATAAAACCCCATATTCTCATTAATAAAATCTAATTTGTACGCTACTTCTGAATCTTGAATGACACCATAGTCTATCTCAAACTCATCCCACTCATATTCATTAGGATCTGCTAGATTGCTTGCTGCGGGAGCAAGCACTAGTGAGATAAATTTGGGGTTAGACCAATTGAAGGTACCACAAATTTCATCCCCACTTCTAATTCGACATTCAGCACGAAATTTAGCATCAACATTATTATCATCCGCTTCCTCTGCAAATGACTCACTAACTTGAAATTTTATTTGATAGTCACCTTCCATTGTTTCAAAACCTAAGATTTTCGTTTCAATTTGTCTTACTTCAATACGTTTCCTAGTTTCTTTGTCAGATGTAATTCTTTGGTAAGAGGCTGAAGTTGGTGTTACAGATGAATCAACTAGACTTCTTGCTCTAAATTCATCTTTGTGCCTCAGCTCGTCATCTGTGTATTCATTTGATAAGTAATTAAAAAATATTGATGATTCATCACTCAATGCTAAATCCAGATCAACTGTAAGGCCTTCACGTTCTCTTGTTAAGTCGTAATACCTCATTTCCCAGTCTCGTGATAAGTACTTATTGCCAGTCTCATTAACTCCCCATGGCTCATACCCAGTCTCATTGTTGTTTGAAATAATATGCTTGCTTTGATAGGTATACCCAATAATCAAACCGAAATTATCAGAAAACTTTTCACCGTATGTTAACGAATATTTTGGGCTGTCCATTTTGTCTACAAATTCGTTGTATTGAGTATCGAATCTTATTTTAAAAAGCCGCTGGTCAAGATCTGTAGCTTTTTTAGTCTTAAATTCAATTCTACCCCCAATCCCCTCTGAATCTTGAGAGGGTACCAGAGTTTTATAAACTTCGATGGAATCAAGTAGTTCTGTTGGAAGACCATCTAGTAATACCTTTCTACCGCCCTCAGGTGCTGGAACCATAGCTCCATTCATAGTGACTGCATTTAAATCACCTGACATACCTCTTAAGGTAATGTATCGACCCTCCCCTTGATCATTCTCAACATTTACTCCTGATAGGCGCCTTACCGCCTCTGCTGCGGTCTCATCAGGAAATTCTCCTAAAGCATCTGAATCAACTATTGAAACAACTTGATCAGACTCTCTTTGTTTTTCAATAGCACTTTTAAGACTTGCCTTTGTTCCAACTACAACAAGTTCTTCAACATCATTTGAGTTATCATCTGATGTTTCTTGCGAAAAAGAAGCCAAGCTTATTAATAAGAGAAGACAAACATATATTTTATTGTTCATATGATAATAATCAGCTTGAATTGTGACCAAGATGTGACAACCAATTTACTTTTTATTACATCTCGAAGAAATTTTTGAAACTAATATGCGAAAGTATTTATGAATATTTCAAGGAATAGAATTGACAGGAAGGCACCAATTGGCAATGTAACAATCCAAGATGTAAAAATTGTTCCAACAGATCTTAGGTTTACAGTTTTAATTCCCTCCACAAGCCCTATGCCAACAACTGCACCAACAAGTGTATGTGTTGTCGAAACTGGCATATCTAATTGGCTGGCCATAACAACCGTCAGAGCTGCAGCAAGTTGCGCTGCAAAACCTTTGGTTGGTGTTAATGTGACTATTTTTTCACCAATAGTTTTCATGACCCTATAACCCAATGTAGCCAAACCCAATACAATGCCAACACCACCAAGTGCAAGTATCCAAAGGGGTGTTTCAAGTTCATAAGGTTGATTAAGAATTTGGTTTGTTGCTTGATAAATAGCGGCCAAAGGACCAATTGCATTAGCAACATCATTCGAACCATGTGCAAATGCAACTGCACAAGATGTAAAAATCATTAGGTAGGCAAATTGTGACTCTGAGTTTACATCACCTCCTTTAAATCTAGATCTTGAAAAGTAGTAAAAGATTAATGTAAACACGCCAGCTCCAATTGCTGAGTACATCAAACTATCATTGAATGATAATGAAAAGTCTTGTTGTTTAAGGAGATTTTTAAGCCCTTTTGTTATGGTTATTAAACAAATGGCAAAGCCAGCTAAAAAAATAAAAAAGTTAATTATTAAGATTTCATATTTACTTTCTCTTTTCATTAAGATTTCTTGGCAAATGTAGTAAAAAATTGCTGCTACGATTGCTGATGAAACTGGGGATGTTATCCAAGAAATGGCAATATTTGAAACTACACTCCAGTTAATACTCTCAGCTCCTAAGCTATATATACCAAAGCCAACAATTGCTCCCACAATTGTATGTGTTGTTGAAACGGGCCATCCCCTTAGACTTGCTATAATTAACCATGATCCAGCTGCAAATAAAGACGAGATCATCCCATATATAAGCAAGTCCAAACTTCCCGCGAATAATTCAGGATCAATTACTCCTTTTCTTATTGTTTGTGTTACCCCTCCACCAGCAAGAAATGCTCCTAGAAATTCAAAAATAGCAGCGATGAAGACTGCTTGAGAAACTGTTAAGACTTTGCTTCCTACAGAAGTACCCATTGCATTAGCAACATCATTTGCTCCAACACCATAGGCTGTAAAAAAACCTAACATGGCTGCAGATATAAGTATTAAAGGAATACCAAAAACAGTTAATTCAACTATGGCCATTTAATTAAGGGTAATTAATGAGTTATACTATACCGCCTTTTTATTGAATTTTCATGAGCATAATCGAATATAAATTTGAACAATACAATTCATTGGCACCCAGCCAATACAAAAAAGAAAAATATAATCTGCAAGTTGAGTTATTGAAACTTCAAGAAGATGTAATTTCTAATAAAAGAAAAATTGCAATTTGTTTTGAAGGCAGAGACACCGCTGGCAAATCATCAACAATCAACTTCTTTTCCGAGCACCTCATACCATCAAATTTTAAATATGTTCATTTAGGAATACCTTCTCCAGAAGAAAAAAAACTTTGGTTCAAGCGCTGGGAACAGCATCTACCAAAGAGTGGGCAAATTGTATTATTCGATCGTTCGTGGTACACCAGGGCACTGACAGAACCAACCTTGGGATATTGTACCAAAACTCAGTATGAGGAGTTTATGACTAAAGTGAATGATTGGGAGAAAAATCTAATTGATAAACATAATATTGAAATAATTAAATTTTATTTCTCCATTGATAAAGACCAACAAACAAGACGTATTAAAGCCAGAAAAAATAGTAAGTTGAAATATTGGAAGCTTTCTGCATCAGATAAATTAATGGTAAACAAGTGGGATATTTTTACCCTCTATAAGAATCAAATGTTTGATATTACATCAACACAATCTGCTCCTTGGGTGGTGATAAATGCAAATAATAAAATGATAGCGCGAGTAAGTGCACTAAGATATTTGCTTAATAATTTAGATTACTTAGATAAAACTTCTCTAGAGCCTCCACAATGGGCTGAGGATCTAGGAAATTACTCATGCCATATTGAGGGAGTGTTATTTGATAATCTTTCTTACGAACAATTTAAGATTCTTGCGCCCTTTTCCGACTAATATATGATTGCAATCGTCGACATAGGATCAAATGCTGTCAAATATAAGATCTTTGATAAGAAATCAATGGAAATAATTGAATATGTTAGAGAGCCTCTCAGGCTTGGAACAGATGTATTTACAACTGGTTCACTTAGCATTGAAAAGATCAATGCTCTCTTGAAGTTGCTCAATGAATATAAAAATACATTTGAAATTAAAAATATAAATGAATGTCATTTCATAGCTACATCAGCAATTAGGGACGCATCAAATAATAAATTAATAGTTGATGCTCTAAGAAAAGAAAACATTAATCTTCAAATTATTAGCGGTGAAGTTGAAGCTGAGCTTCTATCAAATTTTCAATGTTTAAATAAAAAATATTGTGTTGTTGATATAGGAGGAGGTAGTTTAGAAATTTTTGTAGATGATGGGTTATCGAAGAGTTTTAAGTCATTTCAACTTGGAGCTGTGAGGCTGTTAACAGATAAATATAATAATTCTGCGATGGAGATAGACGCTTTAAAAGACTGGTTAAAAAAATTTAAAGATGTTGAGGTTGTATATGGCCTTGGAGGAAATTTAAGATGTTTATTTGAAGTTTCAGAGATAGAAAAATCTATTAAAACTAATGAAATGAAAACCATTGTCGAGAACTTCAAAAAATTTAATAAGGACGAGTTAATTTCAAAGTTCAATCTACCCCCAGATCGAATTGACATAGCTCCAGTTGCAGCAAATCTCTATGAAATGATTGCTACAGAACTTAATGCAAATGTTATTGAAAATTCATTTTGGTCAATTTCAAATGGTTTATTTAATAAGATAATTAACGAATCAAATTCAACTTAATTTTTTTATTTAGATAAAAAGGGAGCCCGTCAATTAACGCTCCTGGTAGTATTTCTAGTGTAAGATTTCTGTTATTAATCTTAATTGTCCCTACCTTCTCCTTTAAGTTATTATCTATTGAATATATTTCTATAAAACCTTTCACACATTCTAAGAAAACTACCGCTTCTTTTTCAACAATATTTGATGAAAATTGACCTTCACCACTTCCATTAATACATTCTTGGTTTTTTAATGTAATTTGCGAAGTATTATTAAAACTTAGTTTAATATTTCCAATCAAGTCATCGTTAAATTTTAATAATGCACGAATGTTTTCAATAAGCAGGTAGTCTGAGCCATACACATAAGATATTTTGCTGCTACCATTTATTAACCCTGTAAAGCTAATATTTGAGTTTATCCTTTCAGTTGAAAAGCTGTTGTCATAGATTAGTTGGTCTATTTTTAAATTGCTAACTTTTAGATCATTAATTTCTCCTGAGAATAGATTTCCCTTAGAGGCACTGAAAGATAATTCTTCGCTGAGTTTTGTAAAGGACAATATCAAGTTTACTGGGGTCATAAAGATCGCCGAGATGAAAAAAATAATGATTAACAAAAAATAAATAACTACTTTAATCAATAGCAATCTCAATAAAGAAAATATTCTCGCTTTGCTCTATTTTGATGTTTTTTAGAATATTTTTTTGTGAATCTACTGAAACAACTAACTCTTGCAATTTTGTAGCGGGTATATTTTCTATAACAATCAAATTTTGATCTAAACTTGCCTCAAATCCATTTGAATTTAAGTTCATTAATAATTCATCCAGAGACAGTTGGTCTGATTCTTGATTAATTTTCGTGTCAATAATAGCAAGCTGTTGTTTAATTAGCTCATAGTTTTCAATTTCATTATTTAAATTAACTCTGGAATCTAAAATTTTCTGAATGAATTTATTTTGTAGAAAAATTGCTATTAGGAAAACAATAAATGTAATAAGAAATAGAAATAACTTTTTCTTCTTCAAGTTGAATCTAGATATCATATTTAAACTCCGTGTTAATAGTATTGTCATTCCTTATTTGGTTTAAAGTTTCTAGCTCAACTCCATTTATTTTCATATTCCTGATAAACACACTCTGTTCAATATCGTCACTAAAGGTACAGTTAATTTTTAACTGGGAGTTATCAAAAGAATATTCAATAAAGTTAATTGAATTAATATCACCAATATTTATGAAAACAAGATTTAATAATTGAGAAAAATTACTATTTTTCGAGCTTACTTCAATTAATTTATTATTAATTTCTAACTCGATATTAGTAGGGTCTTTATCTGGAAAGAATGATAAAAACAATTCTTTTTTATTGTCATTAATATTCATAATTTTTAGATTATTGTTTACTAGGTTGGCAACACCGAATATATTCATAATCAAAATAAATGTTATAAGTGCCAAGGCGTAGTTTTTTATTTTCTTTAAATTAAATAGCTGATTTATCGTTAGTAAATTCATTTCAACAGAGGGAAAGAGATTAGAGATATTAAATTTTTTTAGGTCTATTTTTTTATAGTTTATGTTTGCTAAATCAGCTGCCTTTAGATTCAATTTTATGCATTTCTCATCCTCCTTTAAGTAAACAAAATCATCTATTTCAACAGCCTCTTTAAGATTATTTGCATAAAAACAAGCATCAGAAGAAATAATTGCTGAATCATTAATATGGCTAAGCTTCGCTTTCAAATCATTCAGTGCGCTTGTTTTAATAAGATAAAAATGACCATTAACATTGGTCTCTAAAACCTCTTCATCGAAAGAATGGTTTAATGAATTTTTATTTTCTAAATTTTTTATTGCAGCATGCAGATTTTGTTTATTTTTAATAAGAGATTTATGGTAAGCATGTTTCAAAATCTCATTCGGAATAATAAAACAAATTGGCTTATCTTCATCTATTTGATCAAGTCGGATTATCGTTCTTTTAGAGTTGTGAAAAAAGAACCCCTTCTTTAATTTTGAGTCTGTAAAAATAAAATATTTCATTTTGTAAAAGATCTTGATACGAGATTATTTTTTCTTTCTTTCAAGTTAATAATACTGTACATGTTAAATTCATAACCCTCTAAAGTTAAGGTATAACCTATCCTAATATATTCAGGTTTAAAGATAATATTTTCAGCAACAATTTTACCTTCATCAACATTAGTCAGCTCCTGAAAATGAGAAAGATTTATGTAGCCGGTAACAGGTCTTTTTAAAATTATTTCTTCAAGATCATTTAAAGTAATTTCTGGGAAGATAGATTGAAAAGTTAAATAGTTTTCTCTACTAAGGCCATTAATATTAAATTTGTTATAAATTTCCGGTATGGCACAAAAATAAGGACTTACTAATTTATATCCTGCATCATCAAATAATTTTAAATCTTTTATTTGTGATACCGATAATAAGAATGAATCCGATGTAAAATTGCTATCCTCATCAGCTATATAATATAGGTCTTCAGCCCCAAATCTTTCTGGCAGAGCATCAGAATCGATAAAATCAACCAACCTATCATAAAAATTTTGTGAGAAATTTTTCTCCAATCCTAGATTAAAAAATAGTCTATTGAATAATGTGCTATTGTTTTCATTCTTGATAAGCAATTGCCTAAATCTTTTAACAGATGAATTTAAGTTTATGCATGTATTTAGGTCGGAAAATGTTATTTTTAGACCATCGTATTCCTCTCCCATAAACGAATTTATTTCTTGTTCAGCAAGCAATAGATTTCTTAGCTGAAAAGAATTATTTTGCAGTGTTTCGATTAAAAACTTTTCATAGTTAATCAATTGAATTCTTTTTAGAATAGATTCATTGAATATTGTAGTTTTAACTGAATCCTGAATTACTGTTCTATTAATTACTAATATTAGAAAGCTTAAAATTGTTATTACCGACAGTGTAGTGATTAGTACAAACCCTTTTTTCATTTGAATGTGCTCAGTGTGTATTTGTAGATTTCATCATTTATTGAATACTCAACAATTATAAATTTTGGGAATGTATTATTTTTTTGGACTGATTGCCACTCATTAACAAAAAATGAAAGATCATCTGAATAAGAAAACTTTAAATAATCTAGATTTTCAAGAAGAACTATTTTTGATAAAACTTTATCTTCTTTATTTGCAAGTGCAGTAAATCGTATTAATTTATTTTCATCAACAATATATCTCACTCTTCGCAAGTTTGAAAATTGAGTATCAAAACTATCTCCGATCATAGAAACAAACATCATAGAGTTATTGCTTTGATCGCCAATAAAAACTGATTCTAGAGGTCTTCCATTTCTATCCTTCATAAAGAAATGTATTGATTGGATTAAATCAATACGCATGAAATTAACTGCATTATTTTTTTTTGTATCTTCTGAGATAAATTTTTCCAATCTATCCTTGACTAAAGATGTGTTTGAGAGGTATTGGTAGGAAAATAAAGATATTAAAGTTACTGAAAGTAAAGCAACTAAAATTTCAATAATAGTGAACCCTGATTTCATTTAATGATTCTTGATCTTATCTCAAAATTATCTGTAAAAATTACTACCTCTAATTCTTGAAAAGTCCCTAATCTTCCAACACTTTTTGTCATTAAATTAGAGTTATCAAATTGTTCTAGAACCTGCGCATCTTGTATCATTGGATTTGCGGTGTAAATGGTAATTAAGTCCATTGTTTGTTGAGTTTGTAATGTTTTTAACCTCTTAATATCTTGAGATTTTATGTTTTGATCGAGAAGTCCAGAAAACGTAATGAATGTAATGGAAACGATCAATAAAGAAACAATAACCTCTATTAAAGTAAAGCCTCTTTTTAGTAAGTTATTCGATATTAATTTTTGTTCCATTTTGTAAAATTATTTCTTTTGTAGAGATTTCATAGCTTGGTGAAATAATTATGAATTTAGAATCTGAATCTAATTTCAGTATTTCATCATTTTGCAGAACAATATAATCTAAATTTTCAAGATTGTGATCATCAATCAAAATGTCATTTTCATTTTTTCTAAGGTATACCCCCTTTTCATTAAAATAATAAGAATTTCCCGTATAGATGCTTAAATCTCTATAAAGTTGGACTTTGTTTTGAATTGGTAACACATATTGAGGTGTCTGAAAAAGCAAATAGAATGTACCAGCTGATAGAGAAATAATTGATATTACAATTAATAATTCAAGTAATGTAAATCCTCTATTCAGGAAGGTTTGAGATATCTTTGTTTTCACCTTCACCCCCAACAACACCATCTGCTCCTAGGGAAACAATTGTATAACTACCGTTATCTGATGGAAAAGAATAGATATAATCATTACCCCATGGGTCTTTAGGAAGTTGATTAATATAACCTCCAGATGGATAAAGAAAAGGATTCCTAAGGTCACCAGGGTTGGTCTTTAAACTTTTAAGTCCCTGTGTTTGATTAGGATAAACACCTTCATTTATTTTAAACATAACCAAGGCTTGTTCTAAACGAGAGATATCAGCTTTAGCCTTTTCTAAGTAAGCTTGGTTAAGTGCTGGCAATACATTGATTGAAACAAGTGATACCAAAAGACCCAGTATCACAATTACAATGAGCAATTCTAGCAGCGTGAACCCTTTTTTTAATTTATTCATAAAGTAAATATTAAATTATTCATCTGTAGTAATGGCAGCATTATAGCCAGTACTATCAGCATTACAAACACTCCCATAAATAATATTACCAAAGGTTGGAGTAAAGTAAGCATTATATTCCTTTTGGCTTCCACTTCTTCATTAAGAAAAATATGAATATTTTTAAACATTTGTGATATTTGGCTACCAACATCTCCAGATGCTATTAATTGGATGAATACATTTGGAAAAACTTTTGATTGTGAGAATGCATGGCTTATAGATGAACCAGAAAGAACTCGTTTAATAATAAATTCTATTTCAGATTTAAGGCATTTATTTGTAAATGTATCTTTAGCAATTTGAAGACTATCGACTGTATTTAGCCCTGCACTAGTCATTAAGTGCATAGACGAACAAAATCTAGCGGTTTGATTAAATAAAATCAAAGATCCAAAAAGTGGAATTTTCAATAAAAAAGATGAAATTCTAATTTTGATAGATTCAGAGATTAACTTAGTTCTAAAAAAAACTAGAGATGCAATAATCATTGATACAATAGCAAGTAAAAAAAGTGGAAAAACATTAGACAGACTTAGCAATATCTTTGTTAAGAGTGGTAACTCAATATTAGTTGAGAGAAATTGTTCAACTACTTGTGGAAGTACTAGAGAAACTAATGCATAAATAACCAGAAGCGATACACCTAAAAGTAAAATTGGATAGACAAGAGCACTGGTAACCTGGGACTTAATTTTTTCTTCTTTATCAATAAATTCAGAAAGGTCAGAAAAAATACTTGGCAGAGAAGCTGAGGATTCGCCTGCTAATATTGCTGAAGTGTAGATATTATTAAAAATTTTAGGGAATTTTGACATAGCAAAACTTAATGTTTGGCCACTTTGAATATCCTCTAGGAGAAGTGTGGTAAGTTGAGAAATTTTCCTATCGTTTGTCTGATTAGAAAGAATTTGTAGAGTTTTTTCAAGAGGTGTGCCAGCAGCTAATAATGAAGCTAATTGCTTAGTAAAAATAGATAGCTGTCTAGAATTAACTTTTAGGTTTGAAATATTTTTCGTTGAGAGTTGAATTTTAAGTGGTATTAAATCTCTTTTTTCAAGAATATTTTGAGCTTCCCTACTATTTTCAGCAGATAAAATTCCTCTTGTCTTTTTTTCGTGATTATCAAAAGCTATGTATTCAAAAGTTTTCATTCAGATTGGGAAACTCTCAATAATTCCGAATATGATGTATCTCCATTTTCAATTGCTTCTAAACCATTTTCGAAAATATTTTTTGATTTTTTATAAACATATTTACTAATTTCATTTTCTGAGGCTGAAGAATGGATTAGCTCTCTAAGTTTTTTATCTATTGATATTGATTCTCCAATGCTTAATCTACCGTGATAACCTGTATGATCACAATGATCGCATCCTTTAGATTTAAATGGTGTGTTAGAAAGTTTATGTTCAGCAAGTAATGGATTATCTATATCAGGGACTTTACATTTGGGACAAAGTTTTCTTACTAATCTTTGTGACAATACAAATACTAAACTAGAAGAAAGTAGATATGGTTCAATCCCCATATCTCGCAACCTAGTAATTGCACTTACTGCTGAATTTGTATGTACAGTAGAAAGAACTAAATGACCCGTTAAACTTGCTTGAGTAGCTATTTCAGCAGTTTCTTTATCCCTTATTTCCCCTACCATCACAATATCTGGATCCTGTCTTAAAATTGCCCTTAAACCTTTAGCAAAGGTTAATCCAGTTTTGGTATTAACTTGGGTTTGGCCAACACCATCTAATGCATATTCAACCGGATCTTCAATAGTTAAAATATTTTGTGATCTGTCAGAGATTTCCTTAAGACCTGCATATAAAGTTGTGGTTTTTCCAGAGCCTGTTGGACCTGTAACTAACACAATGCCCTCCGTTTTTTTCAGAGAAGATCTAATGAAATTTAAGGTATTTGCATTAAAACCTAGTTCATTCAATCCAATATCTGAACTATCTTTCTCAAGGATTCTTAATACTACCCTTTCGCCAAAGGATGACGGCAGAGTTGATACCCTTAAATCAATATTTCTTTGTCCTATAGATATTGAAATTCTCCCGTCTTGGGGTAACCTTCGCTCAGATATGTCTAACTTAGACATTATTTTAATCCTACTTATTACCATTTGAGATATATTATTTTTATACTGAAGTATCTCTCTTAGAACTCCATCAATCCGAAAACGAATGGATAATTTATTTTCAAACGGTTCTAAATGAATATCAGAGGCTCTCGAATTTATTGCTTTTGTAATAGTCGCATTAATTAATTTAATTATTGGACCCTCATTTTTATCATCTAAAAGGTCCTCTGAAGGAGAAATAGAACTTGCAATATCCTCCAAATCGATGTCATCAATGTTCTCTAAGTCATAGTTTTGATTATTCTCTGTATAAAGTTCTGTAAGAAGATTATTAAAATCTTCTTCTGAGTAGTTTTTTCTTTCAACATTATTAAGCAATAGATCTT
>CETE01041556.1_pt1 | contig 28304 bp, 24 predicted proteins | sample 531241 | NCBI WGS metagenome assembly CETE01 (sample SAMEA2622336, study PRJEB7988) | marine metagenome | biome: marine biome (ENVO:00000447); feature: deep chlorophyll maximum layer (ENVO:xxxxxxxx); material: "saline water (ENVO:00002010), including plankton (ENVO:xxxxxxxx)" | depth 30 m
TTAAAAATGAGTAATTATAAGAAGGGAGAGTGGTCTGAAATATGGGATTCGCTTTTTTGGAATTTTATTGATAATTATAGGAGTTTTTTTGTAAAAAATCCAAGAATGAGAATGCTAGTTGCGAATTTTGATAAAATGAATTTAGATAAGAAAGAAAGGTTATTAAAATTAGCTAATCATTTTTTAATAAAATTTGACTAATTAGAATTTAATGATTAAAAATATCTGTTAATTGGTTTACAATATGACAACAAAAAAAACTCCAATTGTAATTGTATGGCTAAAACGAGACTTAAGATTATTTGACCACGAAGCCCTTTCATTTGCAATGGTAGAAAAAGAATTAGTATTAATTTTATATGTTGCAGAAAAATTTCTAATAAAAAGTAATCACTTTAGTTCTCGTCACTTAAATTTTATTAAACAGTCATTGGTAGATATGAATCAAAAGTTGAAATCTTATAATACTGAGGTTTTGTGTTTGAGTGACGATGTAATATCAGTTTTTAAAACCTTAAATAATGAATTTTTAATAAAAAAAGTTTTTTCTCATTACGAAACAGGCATTAAAGTCACTTATCAAAGAGATATTAATCTAAAGAAGTGGTTTGAAGATAATAAAATAAAGTGGATTGAAAAGTGTCAAAAAGGGGTATTTAGAGGTTTGAAAAATAGAAAAAATTGGCCAACACTATGGAAAAATTTTATTCAAAAAAAAATTAGACCGATTCAAATAAATAAGAAAAAATTTATTTCTAAAAGTTCCCTTGATAAAATTAGATTAAAGCATAATATTCTGGATTTACATACTGATTCTAACAAAAAAATTCAACCAGGAGGGAGTGATTTTGCATTTAAATATCTTGATTCTTTTTTTGAGGGTAGGTATTTAAATTATCAAAAACACATTTCCAAACCTGATTTAGCTAGGATAAGTTGTAGCAGACTTTCGCCCTACATCGCCTATGGCAATATATCAATTAGAAAAATCTTTCAACGTATATCAGAAGAAAAAATAATAGGTAAGAAGCATTTTGGAATTAAAGCTTTTGAGTCTCGTTTAAAATGGCGATCTCACTTCGTACAAAAGTTTGAAATGGAATCTAGTATGGAGTTTAAAAGTATTAATAAAGGCTATCACCAAATTTTAAAGCCAATAAAAAATGATTACATAAAGGCTTGGGAAAACGGAAATACAGGTGTGCCAATTGTAGATGCAGCTATGCGATGTTTAGTTGAGACAGGATATTTAAATTTTAGAATGCGTGCTTTGGTTGTTTCTTTTTTTGTTCATCACTTATGGCAGCCATGGCAAGCTTGTTCAGCTTTTTTAGCGAGACAATTTTTGGATTTTGAACCTGGTATTCATTTTCCTCAACTGCAAATGCAAGCAGGTGAGACAGGCATAAACACAATTCGAATATATAATCCTGTTAAAAACGGCATTGAACACGACCCTTACGGTAATTTTGTAAAACAATGGATTCCAGAATTGAAAGAACTTCCTGAGGAGTTGGTCCATACACCATGGAAAATAACATCTTTTGAAGAAGAAATATATCGATTCAAGAGAAACATAAGTTATCCGAATCCAATTGTAGATATAGAAAAAGCTAGAAAATTTGCATCTAAAAAATTATGGAATATGAAAAAAACTCCGTGTGTTTTAAAAGAAACTAAAAGAATTCTAAAAACACATAATTTTAATAATAAAGGTTAAATGTTAAAAAATAAAATTACACTTACAGAAGAACAAATTGATAGAGTTGTTGAAATGGCTTGGGAAGATCGTACACCTTTTGATGCAATACATGTTCAATTTGGATTGAGAGAACAGGATGTAATAAAATTAATGAGACGTGCGATGAAACCCTCAAGTTTTAGAATGTGGCGTGCTCGTGTTCAAGGAAGAAAAACAAAGCATAATAGGCTTTCAGAGGATTATGTAAAGCGTTTTAAGTGTTCAAGGCAGAAAGCAATTAGCAATAATAAAATTTCAAAAAGGAAATAAGAGAATATTGAAAAACGAATATTATTCTAATCTTATATTTTATTGAGAAATTTTGTTAATTTTTAACACGTTTTATTTTAGCTCCTATTTTTGTTAAACGTTCAACTATATTTTCATATCCTCTGTCGACTTGCTCTATATTATGAATAGTACTTTGTCCTTTTGCTGAAAGAGCTGCAATTAATAATGATATTCCAGCACGTATATCAGGTGAGGTCAAAGTTGACGCTTTTAGTTGAGATTTAAAATCGTGCCCAATAACAGTAGCTCTGTGTGGATCACACAAAATTATTTTTGCCCCCATATCAATTAGTTTATCAACAAAAAACAGTCTACTTTCAAACATCTTTTGATGAATTAAAACACTCCCTCTTGCTTGAGTAGCAACTACCAAAATAATACTTAATAAATCAGGCGAAAATCCAGGCCATGGTGAGTCAGATATAGTTAAAATTGAACCATCAATGAAATTCTGAATTTCATAACCTTTTTTATGTGGTGGTATGTAAAGATCTTCACCTTTTTTTTCAATACTTAGTCCTAATTTTCGAAAAACATTAGGGATTTGACCTAAATAATCCCAACCAACATTTTTAATAGTAATATCACTTTTAGTAAGTGCCGCAAGACCAATCCAGCTTCCGATTTCAATCATATCTGGGAGAAGCGTATGCTCAGTTCCAGTTAATGATTTAACCCCTTCAATTCTAATTAAATTAGATCCTATACCACTAATTTTTCCTCCCATTCGATTCAACATTTTGCACAATTGTTGAATGTAAGGTTCACATGCAGCATTATATATGGTTGTTTTTCCTTTAGCTAATACTGCTGCCATAATTATATTTGCAGTTCCTGTGACAGAAGCTTCATCAAGGACTAAGTTTTTTCCTATTAATTCTTTAGCTTCAACACTGTAAAAACTATTACCCCTATCATAGTTGAATTTTGCACCTAACTCTATAAATCCTTCGAAATGAGTGTCGAGTCTTCTTCTTCCAATTTTGTCTCCACCGGGACGTGGAATACTTCCTTTTCCAAAACGAGCGAGTAAAGGGCCAACTAGCATTATAGAACCTCTAAGTCCTTTACCATCTACTTTAAATTGATTAGATTTTAAATAATCAAAGTTAACATTATCAGCTACAAATGAATATGATCCTTTATCAATATTTTCAACTTTTACACCAAAATTTTTGATTAAGCTAATTAGTTTATTTACATCAATAATCTCTGGAACATTATGAACTACAACTTTTTCTGAGGTAAGTAGTACAGCACATAAAATTTGTAATGCTTCATTTTTTGCTCCTTGAGGAGTTATTGAACCTTTTAATGGATAACCACCATTAATTACGAATGATTCCATTTTGTTTAATATCGTTTTCTATTTCGCTGCTTTCTCGGTTTACTTTGATTACTACTTGGGCCACTACCATTTTTATGTTTAAAACGCATTAAATCTGAAGATTCACTCAATGGTAATTGAGAAGCTGCAACTTTTAGTTTCCCATTAGACAGTTCTTCTAAATGTGATAAAATAACAACGTCCTCAACACTATCTTTATTCCAGCTTAAGAAGTTTTTCTTCATATGGTTTGCTATTGTGAATACAAGTACATCCTTTAACTCTCCATCCTCCCAATCAATTGCAACATCAATCATTCTTTTTATATTGTTGCCATAAAAGCGATATTTGGGGTAGTTTTGTGGGTATGGGAGTTTTTCAGGCTTCATATCTAAAAGTTCTTTCTTTGGTTTTTCGAAAGGACATTCAACCTCAATATCAAAATTAGCCATAATAAAAAATTGGTCCCATAGTTTATGTTGAAAGTCTGGAACATCCCTAAGGTGAGGATTTAGGTTTCCCATAACACCAATGATGGCCTTAGCTTTTTTATTTCTTTCTTCAATATTGGTTTCTGATTTAGCTTGTTCAATCATTGCGTGAATGTGTCTACCATATTCAGGTATGATAAGTTGCTTTCTCTTTGTGTTGTATTGTAAAGTATGCATAAGATTAAAAGATGATATACATCAATGAGCAATTCAATTTATTGCAAATTAGTAAAATAAGGCGAATACTAAAGATTTTTTTAAAAATTAGAGAGCAATTACACCTTCTAGCTTGCTACTTTTTTTATATATTTTAATGACATCTTCAGGAGTTTTCATTTCAACTTTTACACTTAAACTTGTGAAAGATTTTTTTGATGATTTTTTTTCAGAAATTATAGCATTAGTTGATTTGAAATAGGTTTTTAATACTTTTAAGTGTGGAGACTCTGATTTTACTATAAATTTAAAAAGATATTTTCCAGGCCAATCTTGTGAGATAACGAGTTGATCATAAAAGCGTGAATAAAATTCTTTAGAAGATATTTCTGAACTCATATTGATAGGTACTTTTGTATAAATATAATGGTTTATTATTTTAATGTTGAAAAGTATTAAAAGGGTAGTTATTAGCGGAAGTCCAGGAGGAGGTAAAACAAAAATAATTGAATTATTAAAAGAAAGGGGATACATTGTTTATGAAGAATATTCAAGGAGTTTAATAGAAGAATTAAAATCTGATAAGATTATTAATCCATTTTTAAAAAAACCTGAAGAATTTAGTCAGAGATTATTTAAAGAAAGAAGTGAGCAATATTTAGATTCAATAAATATTACAAAATCAAAAGGTAATTTGGTTTTTTTTGATAGAGGTGTTCATGATATTTATGCTTATCTATTGGCAATTGGAAAAGCAAATGAAACATGGAAAAAAAAAATAACCAATTTTAAATATGATTTCATTTTTTTGGTGAAACCATGGATAGATATATATAAAAATGATAGCCATAGATTAGAACCATTTGAGTCAGCTAAAAACTATTACACCTTTATTAAGAAAACATATAAAATAACAAATGAAGTAATTGAAATTCCAAAAACATCTGTTGACAAGAGAACTGATTTTGTAGAATCTTATTTGTCTTCATACAATGGATAATTTTATTATTATTAACAATATTTTAAAGATTAGATAAAATTTATGGTTTAATAAAAAATAAGCTTGAATAGGTGTTAAAAGATATTTATGATTCTTCAACTTGTATTAGAAACAAATTTTTAAGTTATTTTGGTGAGCACAAAAAAGATAACTGTATGAATTGTTCAACGGTATAATTAAACTGTAATTTTTTATAAAAATTTAAAAGGAAACCGCTTTATGTTTGATAATGAAGAAAATATTCCTTCAATTGTTTTTTTTGGAACACCAGAATTTGCAAAATTTTGTTTAAAATATTTAAACGATAATAGTTTTAGTATAAAGGGGGTTGTCACTGCACCAGACAGAAGAGCAGGAAGGGGTAAAAATGTTAATTCATCACCAGTAAAGATTTTTTCAGAAAAATTGGGGTTAAAAATTTTTCAACCATTAAACCTGAAGGATCCTTTATTCATTTCAGAATTGATTGACCTTAATGCAGATATATTTGTTGTTGTCGCCTTTAGAATGTTACCCAAAAAAGTATGGTCAATACCACCACTTGGAACAATTAATTTACATGCATCTTTATTACCAAATTATAGAGGAGCTGCACCTATTAATTGGGTTTTGATAAATGGAGAGTCTTCAACGGGTGTTACTACTTTTTTAATTAATGAAAATATTGATACTGGAGATTTATTAATGCAAGACAAAATGAATATTGAGGATGATTTTTGTGCTGGAGATATTCATGATAAACTTTTAGATATTGGCGCTCCAATAATTGTTAAAACTCTAATTGGTCTAAAAAAAGGTAATTTGATACCAAAAAAACAAGAACGACTAAAAAAAATTAGTGAGGCACCGAAATTGACACCTGAAAACACCAAAATTAATTGGAGTTTGACATTAATTCAAATAAATAATTTAATTAGGGGATTATCACCATATCCAGGAGCATGGACAGAGTTTTCAAACAATAATATCACAACTAGAATTAAAATATTTAAAGCAAAAATTATAATTAAAACTCATGATTATAAAATTAACAGTCTTATAATTGAAGATAGTAACATCTTTATTGCTCATAAAGAAGGATTACTTAGTTGTATTGAAATTCAATTGCCAAATAAAAAACGAATGACAACAAAAGCTTTATTAAATGGGTATATTTTTCCTGAAAACACTTACGTTTTATAGTGTTGAACATATACATTATTAACAAATACTTCTATTTATTAACAAAACAGCTGATTTCCCTAGGTTTTTTGCGGCTTAATAGAAAATCCGTATAAATTTGTTAAATAACTTTAATAATTAAATTATGAATAAAACAGAATTAATCGACGCAATGGCAGCGGACGCTGGCATTTCAAAAGCAGCTGCTAAAAAAGCATTAGAATCTTTTTTAGGTAGTGTATCTGGTACACTTAAAAAAGGTGGGCGTGTATCTTTAGTAGGATTTGGATCTTGGTCAGTATCTAGAAGAGCTGCTCGTGATGGAAGAAACCCTCAGACTGGAGCTACAATCAAAATCGCAGCAAAAAATGTTGTAAAGTTCAAAGCAGGAGCAGAGTTGTCTAGCACAGTGAATTAAACTTTAAAATATTATAATTAAAGCTCCTTTATGGAGCTTTTTTTTTAAAATATTAATATGAAAAATGGAAATTTATTGGTTTCTACACACCATGTAATAGGTGATCCAAACTTTCATAGAACAGTTGTTCTTCTTGCTAAGTCCGAAAAAAAAGGTAGCATTGGATTTATTTTAAATAAAAAATTACAATATAATCTAGACGAGGTTTTAAATAATATTGATATTAAATTTCCGCTTTATTATGGCGGTCCTGTAGAACCTGATAATTTATTTTATGTTCATAACATGGGAAAAGAAATTTCAGGAAGTATTTTAATTAAAGATTCTCTTTTTTGGAACGGAAATTTTAATATTATAATTGACCATATAAAAAAAGGAAAAATAAAAAATAATAATATTCGCTTCTTTCTTGGATACAGCGGTTGGGAAAAAACACAACTTGAGCAAGAATTCAATCAAAAATCGTGGGAACTATTTGATTTCAAACCTACTTCCGACATATTTAAAAGTAATCCTTCAAATATGTGGAAAAAGTGTTTAAATACAATTGGTGGCGATTATTTAGTTTGGTCTAATTCTCCTGATAATCCCCAAATGAACTAAATATTTGATTCTATAAATTTCTCATATAGAAATTTACTTTTCTCTCTTTTAAAATTGGTTTTTCTATAGTTTTTTACAACTTGAATTCCACTCTCAATTGATAATACGAAAAATTCATCAGACTTTTGTATTTCGAAAGGATTTAAAATAATTTCAAATAATTGAAATGTAGTTTCTTCTTTTTTTAACCAATTATTAAAATAACTCCTAATTGCAAAATCTTGACAACCTGAATCTAGACTGGGCGTTAATATTTTATTATTCTGAATTAAATAAATTGATCCTAGTGATGTCTCAACGATATTTTTATGCTCATTAATTAAAACAACGTCATTTAATTCATTTTCATCTGCATATTTAGCAGCTATTCTTCTTAAGCCTCTGTTTGTAATTGAGAAATTAGATAGATCACTAGCTGTAATTGAGTTTTCTTTGTAAAGATCAATTAAATATTTTGAGTCATTTATTTTTAATGGTTTTGAGGGTAATAAGCTTATTAAAAAGTAAGTTATTCTTGCGTCAGAAAAAAAATGAAATTCAAACAAAAAATCATTAGTTGTTTTTCTATTGATTTTAATTAGTTTAATTATTTCGGTCTCAAGAAATTCAAAAGAAAAATGTTTTGGTATATTAAATCTAAATCTCCGCAAGCTTGCCATCATTCTGAGATAATGAAAATCCCAAAAGAGAATTTTATTGTTTTGATAACGAACAATCTCAAAAATAGAAAATGAATTTTTTAGAGCATGGACTAATTCTGGTTCAACATCATTAATTTTTGATACTATAGTTCCATTGAAATTGAACATATTAAAAATTAACTTGAGCCTAAAACTTGTTTTAGGCTGGATATTAAATTATCCCAAAGCATTTTTGATTCATCTAATTCGTCTTCATCTGAAAAATCTGTAATTATTAATGAGACGTCATTAGTTATGTCATCGACTTGAATTTTAAATTCGAAATAATATTCATTTCCTTCTTCTTCATCATTTTCCCACTGAAAGCGTACTCTTTCGTTATTCTTTTTTTGAATTAATTTAGCAGTTTCTTCAGCATCTTCCCAAATAAAATTAAAGTATTCACCTCTTGAATTTACATTATCTGCAAACCATTCCCCTAAGCCTGATGGTGTTGATAAGTATTGAAATAGCATATTACGTGATGCATGGAAGTCGTATTCTAGAGAAAAACTTTTCTTTTTGCTCATAATTAAAATATTATAAGAACCCAATATATTGAAAAATAAAGAAGAAGTGCGTTTATTTTAAAATATTTTCAAAAGGTTGTGGGTAGTAGATTATGTTTTTATATTTGGGCACTTAATGGCGAGGTAGCTCAGCCGGTTAGAGCGTCGGATTCATAACCCGGAGGTCGGGAGTTCAAGTCTCCCTCTCGCTACTAAAACAATATAACGGTTATACTATAACAGTATAACCGCTTTTATTTATCATTTAAGATTTTTTGAATTATTAACCCTATGGATATTGTTAATAGTGTTCCAATTAAATTCAACCATAAAAAACTAACAACATTTTTAATAAAAAGAATCAATATGATAACCTCTGAAACAATTGATGACCAAAAAACAGCTTTTCCTTTAATTTGTTTAATGAAAATTGCTGTTAAGAAAATACCAAGTATAGTCCCATAAAAAAGTGAACCAATTATATTTACTAGTTGAATAAGGTTTTCAAATAAATTTCCAAAACTTGCAAATAGAATGGCAATTAATCCCCAAAAAAGTGTAAAAAATTTAGAGACATTTACATAATGAATTTCTGATTTATCTTCAATATTTCTTTTGTAAAGGTCAATTGTTGATGTAGCAGCAAGGGAATTTAGTTCTGAGGCTGTTGAACTCATTGCAGCAGAAAAAATTACAGCAATTAATAAACCTATGAGTCCTTTTGGAAGATTTGTAAGTATAAATGAGATAAACACAAAGTCTTTGTCATTTGATTCAATTTTGGAAAAATTATTTTTAATTAAATTTTTAACTTTTTTACGCTGTAATGACTCTTTTTCTCGTAAGTACAAAATCTTTTTTTGATCATTTCCATAAATTAATTCATGTTTTATATCCTTTTGAGTCTTATAGTTTTCAGTTTCCAATTGATTATATTGATTGGAAACACTGCTATTTTTTAAGGCTGATATTGCTTTTGGATTAAAATTTATTGGTGCATATTCGAGTTGATAGAAGACAAAAACCATAACTCCTATAAGAAGGATGAAAAATTGTAAGGGAATTTTAAGTATTCCATTCATTATTAACCCAATTTGACTTTCCTTAAGTGACTTACCAGACAAGTATCTTTGAACTTGAGATTGATCAGTACCGAAATAGGAAAGAGCTAAGAAAAATCCACCCGTCAAACCGCTCCAAATAGTATATCTACTATTTAGATCTAAACTAAAATCTAAAACCTTTAATTTACCTGCTTTACCAGCAATTTCAAGTGCATCAGAAAAAGAAATTTCCTTTGGAAAAAGGTGTATTATGTATCCAAAAGCAACAATAATTCCAATTAAAATCACAGACATTTGCTGTTTTTGTGTAATATTCACAGTTTTTGTCCCTCCAAGAAGTGTGTAAAAAATCACAATTCCTCCGACTAATGCTACCATTAGCTTTAAATCCCATCCTATGACAATACTCATTATAATTGCTGGAGCATAAATTGTTATTCCTGCTGCTAAGCCTCTCTGAATCAAAAATAATATTGAAGTTAGAGTCCTTACTCTAATATCAAAACGTGTTTCTAAATATTCGTATGCTGTATAAACCTTTAGATTGTGGTATATTGGGATAAAAAATAAACAAATTACTACCATTGCAAATGGAAGTCCAAAATAAAACTGTACAAATCCCATCCCGTCATGATAAGCTTGCCCTGGAGTTGATAAAAAAGTAATCGCACTTGCTTGAGTAGCCATAACAGATAGCCCTACAGTCCACCAGCGTGCCTGATTTCCTCCTTTAAGATATTCGTTGATATTATTATGGCTTCTATTTTTCCATAAACCATAAAAAACAATTAAACTCAAGGTGCCAACAAGAATTATCCAGTCAATTGATCCCATTATTGATATTGATTCATGAAGAGATAAAATACTAACCAGTATAAAATATTAATTCCAATAAGAAGAAAATAAATATGGTCTTTCATTTCCCGTATGAAATTAAGTTTAAAAATAAACGATATGCTCCAGGAACTCCTTCCGGAAGTTCACGAAAGAAACTCAAGCCAGTATATATGAATTTACCTTTCCCATAATCTGCAACTAATAAACTTCCTTTTTTTTCTTCCTCTCCATTATCACTCATAGATAAAACAGCTTGATATTTTTTATCCCATGCTCTAGGAAAATATAGCCCCCTTTCTTGCACCCATCCTTCAAAATCTTTTGAAGAAATTTTATTTGGATGGTTTAGAATAGGATGATCCTTAATTAAAAATTTTACATCTGCATTTTCATCAGTTACACGATCACGAGATAAATTAATAGGGTAGGGTGCAACTATCGAAGAATCAAGTCCTCTACTGGTATTATACTGAACAATCAGAGTTCCACCCTTTTTTACATAATCCCATAAAATTTTATTTTTAAATTTTAGATCATTATTAATATTAAAAGCACGAATACCTACGATTAGAGTTGGAAAAGGTAAGATAGTTTCTAATCTTAAATTTTCTACATCAAATTCTGTTACTTTTATACCAATATTTTCCAAGCTTTCAACTATTTTATCTCCAGCTCCTTTGAGATAGGCAACTTTTTTTACTTTAAATTTAATATCTACTTTAGATACTCGTGTTTTGTTTGGAGTCAATAAATATTGTTTAGATATATGGGGATAATATATTTTATCTAGCGAAAAAATATGTGATTTTTTATCTTCAGTCACTAGAGAAGAAAAAAATCCAGTCTTATTTCCATCGGGAGGATTTACATTAAAAATATATTCTTTTGTTTCTCCAATTTTTTCAATTTTTACTTTATAATTCTTTGGATTAAATGACCAATCAACAGGTGTTTTTAAAGTTACCAAGCCATTAAATTTTTCTACATGAGAAGTAACATTTACTCTAACTTCTTTTGGTGTATTATCTTTAAATAAAAGTACTTTTTTACTTAATTGTGTTGTTACCTTTGGTAATACTTGAAAATTCTGTATTATTTCTCCTTTTACTCGATCTGTAATTCTATATGTGAGTGGAACATCAAATATAATTTCATTATTATTGATGAATACTTTGAATTGAATTTTAATAGGATATGGAGTTTCAGGTAGACCCTTTAAAAATTCATTTTCTACTTTGTAATTGCCCAAATCGGCTTCATTTAATAGCCAATAAGGTGTTGTTTTCACATCTGGTATTTTCAAAGTTTCACTTATTTCCAAAACTTGATTTTTTGATAAATTAAACTCAGATTCAATTTTAATAGATTTTGATAATATTTTGAGACTTATGGGAATCGGACTAGGATTCAATGCTTTTATTTTTATTGGAATTATCATATTTGGAACTCCAACTTCGTTTGTCGTATTAAATTGTAACCTTAGACCTAAACAATTTTTAATTATAGTTTTTACTTCATTTAATTTTATCTTTTTCCAGTGGTTATCTTTTAGAGTTAATATTTTTTTATGAATTTTGAGAAGATCTGGAATACTATTATATGGTTTTTCTAATTCAAAATTATCTATAACTGACTCAACCAATTTCTGAATTACATTACCACCTTTAACACGATTCCAAGAAGTATCAATTCCATTAAAAGGGTTCGTATTTATTATCTCATTCCCATTTATCAACTCTAAATATTCCGTTTGACTACCAAGTCTTGGTGAGCTCCCAAAACCTTGTGATTTGTGTTGACTTCTGCTTTTTGCCGCAACTTCTTCATTGGTTTTACCTAACAAAATATCGAAAGGATTACTTTCCAAAGCAATCATATCACTTTTGTCAACTTTATCAAATTTATCTTCTCCACCATAAGCCCACCATGAGAGATTATAAAACTGAAGCTTTGGCTGCCAAAGGCTAACAGTTTTCAATTGTCTTGAAAAAGCTTTAGGGTCATTTGCTAAGTGAAAAGCCTTTTCACTTAAAATTGCAGAACTTGTGTGATGACCATGAGTAGTCCCTGGTGTTCTGTGGTCAAATCTGTGAATTATTATGTCTGGTTTAAATTGACGAAAACGAAAAACAATTTGAGATAAAATTTCTTTTTCATTCCAAATTGAAAGTGTTTCTTTTGGATGCTTTGAAAATCCAAAGTCATTAGCTGTTGTAAAAAATTGTTCTCCTCCATCAATTTTACGAGCTTCTATTAGTTCTTGAGTTCTAATTAATCCTAATCCCTCCCTAAGTTCAGTTCCAATTAGATTTTGTCCACCATCACCTCGAGTCAATGAAAGATATGCTGTCCGAGCATTGAAGTGATTTGAAAATAGAGAAATCAAACGTGTATTTTCATCATCTGGATGAGCAGCTACATAAAGTACTGATGCTAGAGTATTTAATTTTTTTAGCTGTTTAAATATTTGAGCTCCTTCCTGACAAAGAAGATTTGTAGAATATAAGGTCAGAAAAAATAGAATTAATTTTTTCATTTTCATTTTAAATTTAGGGAATCACGAAAGTGCTCATCTCCAATTTTATTTAGTTCCCAGTAAGGAAGTTTAATCATTTTTTCTAGAACAGCACTTGATATGATTTTTTGATTTTCAAAATCGTATTCATTCCATTTTAAGATTTGGTAAGGATGATTTGGCTCAAAGTAGATAGATAATTTTCTTTTTAATTCAGGATAAAATATAGAATACATATTTAAGGTATCATTATTTTTTAAATCTAGTACTGCTTCATAAAACTTTATAGGTTTATGATTCATACGAAGGTATTCTAGTGAAGGTAATAGTTCTTTTTTACCCTGAGGTAAAATTTTGGGCTGTGTTCTTATCCAAACCCAAAGCTCTTCTTCTGTTAAGTCATTTTTTAGGTTAAACATCTCATCTGCTTCTCCCTCAAAATAAGAGTGACCTGTTATTTCAAGTGTTTTTCTTCGATTAATTTGAAGGTAAGTTTGACCACACCATTCTTGAATAGATGTAGTAGTTTTAATTAAAGGTAAATTTTTTCCTAAACGTGAAAAGATACTCGTCATTATAGAGTATGGATAAATTCCAGTTAAAAATTTTTTAGTTCGGTTTAACTTTAAAATATTCTCTGTGTATTCGGTTTTTTTATTTGCTTTGACTTGTTTTCTAGGTAAAAAATCTTCTGTAACATAAATCAAAACAGCACTTCCCTTTCTAATACTACCATATCTTGAATGAGTTAAACTGTAGTTACTTATTTCAGCTTTTCCGTCAAACCAATAGTTTTTAAACTCTTCGCTTAAAGGAAAAGATGAATGTGAATCTAAAAAATTTGATTTATTGCAGCTTAAAAAAAGTATTAGATATAAGATGATGAATTTTTTCATTAGCTGATATTTAGGATTTTATAAAGTTCACTAATTCTCAATTATAATTTCTTTTATTTTTTTAAATACTTGAGCTACTGGAAGCCCAATTATATTCGTATAGCTGCCATTTATAGAAACTATATTTCTTATTCCAAAAGAATCTTGGATACCATAAGATCCTGCTTTATCAAAAGGAGATCCAGTTTTTATATAGTCATTTATTTCATCCTCTGAAACTTTACCAAAAGTAACAGTAGAAACTTCGTGAATTATTTCAGTTTTTTCTTTGGTTAAAAAACAAACAGCAGTTATAACTTCATGTGAGCTATTAGATAATTTTTTAAGCATTTTTTTTGCCTCTAGGGAATTTGATGGTTTACCAAGAGATTTATTTTTATGCCAAACAATGGTATCTGCAGTAATTACAAGTTGATTTTTCTTTATCTTTTCCAAAAAGGATTCTGATTTTTTATGTGCAATATGTCTTGCGGTTTCAATACCATTTAAGCCTGGAGGGTATTTTTCTTTAACTGGAATTACTTTAACAATAAAATCGAGCTGCATTTTCTCAAAAAAAAATTTTCTTCGAGGGGAACTAGAAGCAAGAATAATTTGATTTTTTATAAGATTCATTAAACAAATTATTTATCCGGATTTAAGTTCCATTTGTCTTGAACTCTAAGTACTTGTTCTATAATTTCTCTAACACAGCCTTCTCCACCCTTTTTATGAGAAACATAATCTACTATCTCTTTTACGTCCGGAACTGCGTCTGATGGACAACAAGAAACTCCTATCTCTTTCATTACAGGTAAATCAGGAATATCGTCTCCCACATATAAAATCTCTTCAGGATTTAGAGAATAATTATCCATTAAATCTTTATATGCATCCATTTTATTGAAAGCTCCAAGATAAATATCATAAATACCAAATTCATTAAAACGTTTTCGAATTCCTTCATTCATGCCTCCAGTAATTATTACAATTTTGAATCCATGCAATAAAGCGCACTTCATGCCGTAACCATCTTTTGTGTCCAATGCACGGTACATCTCACCTTTAGAAGTCACAAGGACTTTTCCATCAGTTAATACTCCATCAACATCAAAAATAAATGTCTTAACTCTAGTTAAATATTCTTTATAATTTTTTTTAATCATTACATTCTTGTATTGCTGAAGTTAATACTTTATAAATTTTTTTTAATCTACTATTTGTTATCAATTTTATTTGTTTTGAAATGGTTTCACTATCATTTCTAGAGGCAGGTCCTGTTTGTGAGTTCTTTGGGCTTAGTTTCTCAACTTTTTGGACTGTTTCTTTAATAAGTGGCAGTAATATATCAAATGGTAAATTATTTTTTTTACATATCAAGTTTGCTTCTGCAAATAGATGATTAGTGAAATTATTTACCAGTACTGCTGCTAAATGAAGTTGCTCTCTTTTGGATGAATTTAAAACAAAAGATTTGGAACCAATATGTTTTGCGAGTTTTTTTAGAATCATTAAGTCTTTAGAGTTTTTACTTTCTAACCCAACAAAGATTTCACTAAAATTTACATCACTCCCTTTAGTAAACGTTTGAATTGGATAAAAAACGCCCGCACGATCTCGTTTTATTTCTTTTAAAGAAATTGACCCAGAGGTATGGACTACAAAAGAATCTTTTGGTAATAATTGGACTACTTCTTTGATTGAATTATCAGAAACAGCAATCAGATAAATGTCACATTTTTCATCTTGATCAATTTTATTTACTATATTGATTCCTTCAGGGGTTAAGCTCTCTTCTCTTGATCGTATTACCCATTTTAATAATTGGACTTGGCCAACTGAAATTAAAACTTTGTAAAGATGTTCCCCAAGCTTTCCCCCACCTATTAGTGTAATTTTCATAAGCTTTCAAAAATACAAAAACAGTTTATGTAAGTATTTATTTCTCCTGTAATTTAAATGTTAGCAATTCATTTGATTTTGATTTGAGAATTCTATTTTAAATTAATTTAAATAAGATTTTATTATTGTTTAAGAGGATTTTAAAATTATGAAAACTATTACTTATTAACGTACTTGACCTATATTTGCATCTGATTTATGCCGATTTTGATGAAGGACTTACTTATTAAATATCTTTTTTCTACCCGCTTAACTGCCATTCTTTTCATACTCTATCCCACAGCGATGGCCTTGGGAACTTTTATAGAAACATGGTATAGTACTGATACCGCAAAAATATGGATATATAATGCATGGTGGTTTGAATTACTGATGGTTTTTATGGCAATTAATTTTTTTGGTAATATTTTTAAATACCGTCTTTTAAGGAAGGAAAAATGGGCTGTTTTATTATTACACTTATCTTTCTTATTAATACTCTTAGGAGCATTTATAACAAGGTACATTGGTTATGAGGGTGTTATGCCTATCAGAGAAGGAGTTACCGAAAATAAAATGCTTTCAGAAAAAACTTATTTAACTGTTTACATTGATGGTGAGATAGATGGTAAACCAAGAAGAAAAAAATTAGAAGATGATCTTTTACTTTCAGAACATGCAAAAAATAATTTTTCTTGGGATAATGAATTCAATGGTCAAGCTTTTAGTATATCATATATTGATTTCATTGAAAATGCGACTGAGGATTTAGTTTTAGACGATAAAGGTGAAAGATATATTAAAGTCGTCGAAGCAGGAGACGGGACTAGGCATGAACATTTCGTTAAAGAAGGTGATATAGTTAGTATTCATAACATTTTATTCACTTTAAATCGATATCAGAAAGGTGCAATTAATATTACATTAAAGGATGGGCTATATACCATTAACTCACCCTTTTCTGGAGAATTTATGAGGATGGCAGATCAGTTGAAAGGAGAAATTGTAGCAAATACTGAAGAAACTTTACAATTTCGTTCACTTTATTCATTACCTAATTTTCAATTTGTCATTCCAGAGCCAGCTTTAAGAGGCAAATTTGATATTGTGAAATCTGACATCCAAAATGAGGTATTGCAAAATGCACTAACTCTTCAAGTTACTTCTAAAGGTGAAAGTGAAGTAATAACCCTATTGGGTGGTAAAGGAATAACAAATGATCCAAAAAAAATCAGCTTAGGGGGATTAGATTTTTATCTGAAATTTGGATCACTAGCATTTGAACTTCCATTCGCGATAACATTAAATGATTTTATTGCCGAAAAATACCCTGGAACAGAAAAAAGCTATGCATCATTTATGAGTAAAGTAAGGGTAGAAGATAAAACACCTTTTGAATATGATATATATATGAATCATGTTTTAGATTACAAGGGGTATCGTTTTTTTCAAGCCTCATTCAATCCAGATGAAAAAGGGACTATTTTATCTGTGAACCATGACTGGTGGGGTACAAATATTACATATCTGGGTTACATTTTACTTTATTTGAGTATGATTGGAATTTTCTTCATTGGTAAAACTCGTTTTCAAGAACTATCTAAGTCTTTGGACAAAATAAAAGAGAAAAAGAAATCCCTAATGCTTCTTATCTTTTTCTCTATTTTTAATTCATTTAGTATTCAAGGCCAATCATCTGTATTTAGTCAAAAAAGTGCAATAGATTTTGACTCTATAATTAAAGCAGATGCATTTTCTGAAAGCCATGCAAGAAAATTTGGAGAGTTAGTAATCCAAGACTCTGGTGGTCGAATGAAACCTGCCAATACTTTTTCATCTGAACTTTTAAGGAAAGTAAGTAAGAATGATAAATATCAAGGATTAAATTCTGATCAAGTTTTACTTTCAATAATGAATAACCCGGCAATATGGTATAATGTACCCCTAATTTATCTACGAAGAGGTAATGATAGCATCCGAAAACTAATAAATATAGACTTGAAGTCTAAATATGCTCCTTTACTTTCATTTTTTGACAAAAATGGAGATTATAAATTAGCAAATAATCTAGAAGAGGCATATAGAGCAGGGATTCCAAACCAATTTCAAAAGGATTTTATCGAAATAGATCGGCGTGTCAATTTACTATATTCAGCCTTAGAAGGCAAGGTAATGCGTATATTTCCAATTCCAAATGATACAAATAATAAGTGGGTCTCTTATCCTGAATTAGATGGGTCGAATTTTAGAGGAAAAGATTCTTTATACGTAAGAAATATTTTACCATTATATTTTCAATCACTTAGGTTGGCACAAAAAGATAAAGATTATAAACAGGCTGAAAATCTTTTAGAAAGTATTAATGGTTTTCAAAAAAAGTTTGGGGGTGAAGTTTTACCAAATGATGACAAGATAAAGGCTGAAATAGCATATAATAAATACGATATTTTCAAAAAACTTTTCAGCTGGTATTTATACGCAGGACTTCTGTTTTTTATCATATTGATAATTCAAATTTTTAAACCTAATAGATTTATTTCATTATTAGTAAAAGGCTTTAAAATTGTAATGATTTTACTTTTCACTTTACATACAGTTGGACTAATATCAAGGTGGTACATTTCAGGTCATGCACCCTGGAGTGACGCGTATGAATCAATGATTTATGTTGCATGGGCAACTCAATTTTTTGGATTGATATTTGGAAGAAAATCAGATTTAACAATGGCTTCAACTGCTTTTGTAGCGGGAATGATTTTAATGATTGCTCATTGGAATTGGATGGACCCCGAAATAGCGAATCTTGTTCCTGTTCTTGATAGCTATTGGTTAATGATTCATGTAGCTGTAATTGTAGGAAGTTATGGGCCTTTTGCTTTGGGGATGATTATTGGAACAGTGTCATTAATATTGATGTTAATCGCAACAAATAAAAATAAAAAGAAAATTAAACTGCAAATTAAAGAGCTTACAATTATAAATGAGTTGTCTATAACAGTGGGTTTAATAATGCTTACAATTGGAAATTTTTTAGGAGGCATGTGGGCCAATGAGAGTTGGGGTAGATACTGGGGTTGGGACCCAAAGGAAACATGGGCTTTAATTAGTATTATGGTTTATGCTTTTGTAATCCATATGAGGCTTATACCTGGCTTAAGAGGTACTTGGATATTTAATTTAATGAGTATTATTGCTTTTGGTAGTATTTTAATGACCTATTTTGGTGTGAATTTTTACTTGGTAGGATTGCATTCGTACGCTAGTGGCGATAAAATAATAACACCTGATTTTGTATATTATTCTACAGCAATTGTATTTATTCTTGGAACTATATCTTATTTTAAGTACAAGAGGCTTTATATTTAAAAAAAAAAATGAAAACTAAATGGTTAATATATTCAATTTCTGGTCTATTACTCAATGGATTTGGGCTTTCACTATTAGGTGAAGCTATAAGATTCAAAATTAATCAAGATTTCAATTGGTTTTACATAGGCGCTTTGGCACTAATTGTCTTCAATAGCGGTATATGCTTTGTGGGTAAAGCAATTTTGTTAAAAATTGAAATGTCAAAAAATAATTAAAAGGCACTAATAAAATCGTCTTCGTCACATCCTTTTTGAATCTCAATAAAAGATTTTTCAACAATAGCATTAGCTTGATCAGCATCAAAACCTAAGCCAATAACAAGACGATGCATTAGTTTTTTTTCTGCATCGTCAGCTATATTGTCTACTAAAACAATTCGAGCAAGATCATATAATCTTTCAAGTCTAACTCTTTTTGAACTTGGTGGATTAATTTGATATTGGTCAACATTTTTAATAATAGATGCAACTTCTTCCTCTTCAATTTCAAGATTAATCGCTGTACGATTAATAAATGCTTGTTCTTCATCGGTAATTACCCCATCAGCTAAAGCAATTCTTACAATAGCAGCGAAATGATCTCGATTTCTTTGTTTAAATCCAGTTGTGTAAAGGTTAGAGATATGCATAAATATTTTTTTCAAATATAAAAAATGGAATGATTAAAGGGTTTATTTATACTCTAATTTCATAAATTTTTTGTGATTTTGGCCAGGTATTTAAAGTGATTTTTATGTCTTTTGTCTCCTTTATTTATTCTCTTCTTTGATGTTTTGTTTATTCTTTCATTTAAAGAAATAAGTTTGGCTACAATAATTGGATTAAGTTCATCTTCAAAACAAAGAGATTTTATTTTTTCAGCAAACCTAATCTGCAAAGTCAAAATATTTTGATCATTAATTTCTAATTTTTCAAAAAAAGAGTCATAGAGGCTATCAATAAGTTCAACTGGATCAAATCCTTTATTATTTAGAGTTAAATAGGTAGATAACATTCGATTCAGTCTTGAAACACTTAAAATTCTATTTAAAGCAGAGCGTTGAATGTTCTGAATTCTTTTAAGTGCTCCTTTTTCTTTTATTTTTGAAATTAATTCTGGATTCATTAACCAGTTCTGGGTTTGCCATACATTTATATCTAGGAAAGCTAAAGCTCTTTTTTGATTTTCAACAGATACATTTTTGTATGGAATATTATTCTGTCCTTTAACCATCAATGTTTCATTAACGCCTCCAATAATTGCAATTACATGATTTATATATCTTCTGTATACATAAATCATTTCTCCATATAATTCGTTAAGATCATTATAATTATCACCTTTATCTGTGGTCCAATCATCAAGATTATTTGCTACAATTTTTAAGTTTTTTAAACCATAATTACTAGCTTTTACTGGATCATCACCAATATTTTCAGTTTGAGTGTCAGGATCGTTTCCACCAGATCCAAACATATACATTCTGTTCATACTTTTTTCATCAATAAAAGATTTTAAAAAAACTTTTTCCGTTTCTAAAGTTTCCTTATCAAAATACCTATAACCCCATTCAATTGCATAGTCATCGTAAGGACCCAGTTGACGAATAAAATTAATATCCTTATCACCAGGTTGTGCAACGTAATTATATCTAGCATAGTCCATAATAGTAGTCGCAATACCCATTTTTTTTGTAAAACTTCCTGATCTTAGTGAGTCTACTGGATAAGCTGAGCTTGCCTTCATATTATGAGGAAGTCCAAGTGCATGTCCAATTTCATGTGAAATTACACGACGCATCATTTTTCCTATTTCTTCCTCTGGTGTTTCTAATGTTCTGGCTAAAGGATTTGCAGCAGCAGTTTCTAATAGATAACGATTTCTATAGGAGCGAAAATGATTATGATACCATATGATATCACTTTCAATAATCTCTCCACTCCTCGGATCTGCTACACTTGGTCCAGTAGCGTTCCTTGTTGTAGTAGCTACATATCTTACAGAAGAATATCGAACATCTTCTAAACTAAAATTAGGATTTTCTTCTTTACTTGGAGTGTCCTTTGCTACTATTGCATTTTTAAATCCTGCTTTTTCAAATACTCTGGCCCAATCCTCAATCCCTTTTTTAAAATAAGGTTTCCATTTATTGGGAGTTGCAGGATCAATATAATAGACAATTGGTTTTATAGGTTCTACCAATTCTCCTTTAAAGTAAGCTTCTTTATCCTTTGGTTCTAGACGCCACCTTTTAATTATCCTTACTTCGTCAGACTTTAATGCTTTTGAACTGTAGTTAATTTTTTTTAGATTAAACCATCCAATTCTTTTATCTAGATAACGAACAGCCATTTGATTTTCAGGCAATAAAATAATAGAGTGATTAACTTGAAAGCTTAGTGTTTTACTATTATTATCTCTTGGAGGTTTATTTGATTTATAAGTAAGTGTATGTTTTATTTCTATATTTTCTGGAAAGCTTTTAACCTCGTCAATAAAACTTCTTTTAGCGTCTGCACCACCTATACCAAATTCTTTTTTTTGTGATGATCCTATAATATTAAAACCAGGTGAATCTGCGTTAAAATAATTACTAACATCTATTAAAAAACGATCACGTTCAATATTTTTAATTTCGAAAGCAGCTAAAATGGGTGGAAAATTATTTTGCGTAACGCTTAATGAAATAGGATCTTTAATGTTAGCAATATTGATGTAACTTTTTTCTAAAAGTAAAATTCTATCCCCTTTTTTGATAAAGTGAATAAGCTGTTCGCTTGTTTTTGATCCCGCATTTTGATAAGCTTGGTAATTAGCAGGAAACTGGACAAAACGAGTTACCATTAACAAATCTTTTTCTAATATATTTTTATCAATTTCGAATAATAATTTATCCTTTTTAAAATATGATGTTATCATTCCTTTTTGTTGATCAATATCTTTGGTTAAGGAGTCTATAGACTTAGATTGATCAATATTTAAATCATTAGTTTGGGAAAAAATAAATTTATTATTTAAAAGAATTGTAAATAATATACATGTAAATATTCTCATTATTTTTTTTCTACAATATCTAAAAAAATCAAATAATTCAATTGTTAAAGCATTAATTTAAATGTATATTAGAATTAATAAAAAAACAATTATGAAAATATTATTGAAATCAATCTTGAGTTTAATTTTGATACTCCCTTTACATTTTGTTAAAGCACAAAAAAAGAAAAAGAATTATACAAAATACACAACTAAGTCTGTATCCTTAGATGCATTTCAACTGAGAAATGTAGGCCCTGCATTTTTATCTGGTAGAATCGCAGACATTAAAATGCATCCAAATAATGATAATATTTGGTATGTAGCTACGGGTTCCTCGGGTGTATGGAAGACAGTAAATTCGGGCACTACTTGGACACCTATCTTTGATAACGAAGACTCCTATTCTACGGGCTGCATTTCACTTGACCCAAGCAATCCTGATGTTGTTTGGTTAGGAACAGGTGAAAATGTTGGAGGAAGACATGTTGCCTACGGTGATGGTATTTATCGTAGTGATAATGGAGGTAGAACATGGATAAATAAAGGTTTAAAGAAATCTGAACACATTTCTGAGATAATCATTCATCCTAGTAATTCAGAAATAGTATGGGTGGCTGCTCAAGGACCTCTTTGGAATAAAGGAGGTGAGCGTGGACTATATAAAACCACTGATGGTGGAAATAATTGGAAAAAAGTACTAGGAAATAGCGAATGGACCGGTGTTACTGATATTATGATTGATCCTAGAAACCCAGATATACTATACGCTGCTACTTGGGATCGTCACAGAACTGTTGCTGCACTTATGGGTGGAGGACCAGGAACTGCTATATATAGATCCGATGACGGAGGAGAAAATTGGAAAATTTTAAAAACTGGCTTACCCAATAATCCTGATTCTAATAACGATGGAGTAGTAGATGAAGATGATTCCCCTGTCAGTAATATGGGAAAAATTGGTCTTGCGATTTCTCCTCAAAATCCTGATATCGTTTATGCAGCTATAGAATTAGACAGAAAATCTGGTGCGGTGTATCGTTCTGAAGATCGTGGAGAGTCATGGAAAAAGATGTCTAACACAGTATCTGGAGGCACAGGTCCTCATTATTACCAAGAATTATACGCTAGCCCTCATGAATTTGATCGTTTATATTTAATGAATGTAAGAGTTTTAACTTCAGCGGACGGAGGCAAAACCTTTGAACAATTAAAAGAACGTGATAAGCATTCGGATAATCATGCTATTGTATTCAAAAAGGATGATCCAAATTATTTAATGTTAGGAACTGATGCAGGAATCTATGAGTCTTTTGACCTAGCTGAGACATGGAGATATATAAAGAATCTTCCTTTAACACAATTTTATAAAGTGGCTGTCAATAATGCAGAACCATTTTATCATATTTTCGGAGGGACTCAAGATAATGGATCAGCCGGGGGACCCTCAGCAACAGATGAAAGAGAAGGAATAGCGAATAAGCATTGGTATAAGACTTTGGGTGCTGATGGACATCAATCTGCTACTGATCCAGTATATAATGACATTATATACGGTGAATATCAGCAAGGTGTTTTATTTAGAGTGGATTTAACCTCTGGTGAAACAGTTTCAATTCAACCAAAAGCAAGATTAGGTGAACCACATGAACGATTTAACTGGGATGCACCGATATTAGTAAGTCCACATAACCCAAAATGCTTATATTTTGCCTCATATAGAGTTTGGAAATCTGAAAGTAGAGGTGATGACTGGGAGCCAATTTCGGGTGACTTAACCAGAAATGAAAATCGTTTTACCTTACCTATTATGGGAAGAAAACAGAGTTGGGATAATGCCTGGGATGTAGGAGCAATGTCTAATTACAATACAATTACTTCATTAGATGAATCACCTGTAGAAGAAGGTTTGATTTATGCAGGTACAGATGACGGATTTATTCATGTTTCTCAAAACGGTGGAGATAGTTGGAGAAAAATTCCAGTAACTAATTTGGGACTTGCACCAAGGAGTTTTGTCAATGATATTAAAGCAGATTTGTTTGATGCAAATACAGTCTATGTTGCGCTTGATAATCATAAAGAAGGAGACTATAATCCTTATTTATTTAAAAGTACCGATAGAGGACTCACATGGAAATCAATAAGTAACAATATTCCAAAACGGACTCTTGTTTGGCGTATGGTTCAAGATCATGTCGAAAAAAATTTACTTTTTGCAGCAACAGAATTTGGGATTTATACTTCATTAAATGGAGGAAAGTCATGGCAAAAATTAGATGGATCGCCAACAATCTCATTTAGAGACTTAACTATTCAAAAAAGAGAAAATGACTTAGTAGCTGCATCTTTTGGTAGAGGATTTTTCATTCTTGATGATTATAGTGCTCTAAGGGAATTTACCGAAGAAAATCTCAATAAAAAGGGTAAACTTTTTAAACCAAGAACAGCTAAGTGGTTTGTTCCAAGAAGTAATATTGGGAATACAGGCTCCGACTATTATTTTGCTGATAATCCAACATATGGAGCTGTATTCACATATCATCTTTCAGATGATTATAAAACAAAAAGAGAAATTAGACGGGATAAAGAAATCGAATTAAATAAAAGAAAATCTAATATTCCTTTCCCTGGATGGGAAAATTTAGATAAGGAAAGGAGAGAGGATCCAGCACATGTTGTACTTACAATACAAGACAATAGTGGAAACGTAATTAACAAGATCTCAAAAAAAGCTAGTAAAGGAAGTAATAGAATTTCTTGGGATTTTACCCACTTTAATCCTTACGCTGTTTCTTCTGAATCACCTAGATATAATTATAGTGGAGCTCTAGCAAAACCTGGTACTTACAAAGCATCATTATCATTAGTTCAAAATGGGAAAGTAACCACACTCGATGGTCCAATTTCATTTGAGATAAAAGCGATTCGAGAAGGTATTTTAAATGGGATTGGTTTTGAGGAATATAACAGATATTTAAAACAAATATCAGAATTATACAATGATATTAGTGCTGTAGAAGATGTGTTTGAGGAAAGCTTAAAAATGCAAAAAGCGATGACAAACGCATTAAAAAAGACAAAGATTTTTCCAGGGGTTATTGAGGCAAAAATTGCTATATTAAGAGAAGATTTAGATAAGATAAATCTAAGTCTAAATGGTAGTCCCTCTAGATCAGAGGTTGGAGAACGCAATCCAGCAGATCTTAATGATTATTTATACAATGCATCTTCTGGACTTAGAAATTCTTACGGACCTACTCCGCTTCATGCTAAAAGTTTAGAAATGGCAAAACAATTACTATCTGAATTAAAGAATGAGGTAATTAAAATTTCTAAAACTAAAATACCTGAAATTCAAAAAATGTTAAAAGAAGCTGATGCTCCTTACATAATTGGTCAGGGTATTGAGTAATCGTAAAAAAGACTGCTTAGTTGCAGTCTTTTTTATTTATTCGGGAGGAAGTTTGAATTTAACTCAAAACACTCAAGTGAAAAATACTTAATTGATGCTAAGAGATGATCAAAAATATCTGCTGAAATATGCTCATAATTTATCCATTCCTTAACCTTTGTAAACACATAAACTTCTAATGGAATCCCTTGTGCTGTAGGTGGTAATTGCCTGCACATGATTGTCATATCAGTATTAATCATTGGATGATTTTCAAGATAAGCTTCAGTATAAAATCTAAATAAGCCAAGATTCGTAAAATTTCGTCCATTAATTAATAAACTCTTATCAACTTTTTTATTTGAGTTTGATTTATCAATTTCTTCATTTCTTTTTTCCAGAATTTCTGATAAAAGTTCTATTTTTTTTAATTCTTGGATTTCTGAGGACTCTAAAAAACGGATACTACTTATTTTAATTAATAAAGATCTTTTTATTCTTCGACCATCAGATTCACTCATACCTCTCCAATTTATAAATGATTCAGAAATCAACTTATATGTTGGGATAGATGTTATTGTTTTATCAAAATTTTGCACTTGTACTGTAGAAAGACTTACTGAAATAACATCACCATCGGCTTTATTTTGGGGCATACTAATCCAATCACCGATTCTAACAGTATCATTGACAGCAACTTGAACACTTGCTACAAATCCTAAAATTGTATCTTTAAAAACAAAAAGTAAAACAGCAGAAAGAGCTCCAAGTGCAGTTACGAAGCTCCAAACATCTTTTCCTGTTAAAATAGATAATATTAAAACTCCACCAATAAACCATAAAAAAATCATTATAACCTGGAGATAACTATCTAATGGTTTTTCTTTTAAAGCAGGAAAGGTTTTTAAAAAATCACTTAAACTTTTAAGTAAAGCTCTTATTAATCCAAGAGCTATAATTACTGATAGAGCTTCAATGATGATTTTCAAACCATAGGTAAACGGTTCATAAATAGTTTCAAATAGGCCTGGGAAGTTCGCGTATATAAAAAAAAGAAGAGGGATATATGATAAGAGTCTTGGAACTCTGTTTTTTAGCAATAGATCATCAAACGTGGACTCTGTCCTTGTTGCAATCTTGTTAAAGATATTTATAATTATTCTCCTTGTGACCCAGAATAATAAAATACTCAATATTATTGTGAAGAAAAATAATAACACAATTGATAAATTTTCCGCCCAAAATTTAGTTATACCATTTTCTTCAAATATTCTTGACAACAGGGTTTTTAAATTCAAAGAATTCATATATAAATTTTTTATAAAATTAGGTTTTTATTAGAAACTTTTATTTTCCAAATTCTGCAAAGGTTAAGTTTTTAATAATATACTCTTTTAACTTATTAAAATATATTCCCTAAGACAATTCCTGAGGCATCAAATAATAAAATATTTTTTGAACTCATAAAATCTAAATTTTAGCAGCAATTTTTTTGATTGAATGAGCAAGTGCTCTATAGTCAGCTTTTTTACTTAGCGGGTTCATCATTACAACCCTAAGATATCTTTTTTGATTTATTATGCAAGATGTAATATAGAATGAACCAGAATTTATTAACTCATATCTAAGTTTAAGTTGTTTTTGATCATTGAATTTATGCGGCTTGTATTGGAAGCAAAGAATATTAGATTCTGGTTCATAAGGACAATAAAAATCTTCTAGTTTGTTTAGATAATTGTATAAATCTTTTGTTTGTTTAAAACTATTTTCGATAAAATCAACTATTGAATCAAGTCCTTCGAGTGCAAAACTCCAAAAAAGTTTTGTTCCCAATGCAGATTTTGTACATTCAATTGTAAAAGGCATTGAATCCATACCTATTACTTCATTTTCATGAAATACATAACTTCCTTTTTGATGAAAACTGTTCCACATATGCTCTTGTTTTTTAAATAAAACTGCCGTGCAAAGAGACGGGACTCTAAGCATTTTGTGTGCATCCCAAATTATTGAATCAGCATCCTCTATTCCTTTTACTTTTAATTTATGCACTGGAGACAACAGAGCTACAGCACCATGAGCTCCATCAACATGAAACCAAAGACTATTTTTTTTACAAAAAGAAGCCATTTCCTCAATTGGATCAAAAAGACCTGTTGAAGTTGCACAAGCATTTGCAACTACTGCCATAACCCTTTTACCTTCATTCTTAATTTTTGTGTATACATTTTCTAATTCAGATGTAATAATAACTTCGTTTTTGTCAACCGGGACTGGTATGAAAGAATCTTTACCCATACCCATAATTGATAAAGCCCTAACTATAGAATAATGTGATGTACTAGGACCAATTACAACTAAATCTTTTGGATTACCTTTATCCCAGGACTCCGGCGCAATATTAGATCTAGCAGCAGAAAGAGCAGTCATATTTGCAATAGATCCTCCGTGAGTTAAAATACCACTCCCATTATTTTGTAATTTTTTAAAATCATAAAGACTTTTACCACGAAACCAACCTAATTGACTTAACATCCAGTTAATCATAAAAGCTTCTAATGTAGCACCAGCAGGACCCATTTCATACAGAGAACTAGGGTTATTTATAGTGCCATGAATCCAGTCTGGTATACCCGACAAGTCGTGAGGGACAGCTACTTGATGTCCCATATAACGTGGATTTTTAAGGTGATTAGTGTTTTCTAAATATGTACTAATAAAATTATTTAACTCCTTAGTGTTACTAAATCCATTTTCAAAAATGGATGAAGCATTTAGCATTTCAGCTATTTTTTCTGGAGAATTTTGCTTTAAAACAACCTCATTATCTTTTTTTGATTTATTAACATATTTCTTTAGTGCATTTGCTACAATATTTTTTGTTTCCTTAAAAGGTAGCTTTACTTCTCTATTTTTGTTCTTTTTCATCTTCACTTTTTTATACAATCAAAAATATTACAAGAAGGATGATGTTTTTTAA
>CETE01019871.1_pt1 | contig 28060 bp, 18 predicted proteins | sample 531241 | NCBI WGS metagenome assembly CETE01 (sample SAMEA2622336, study PRJEB7988) | marine metagenome | biome: marine biome (ENVO:00000447); feature: deep chlorophyll maximum layer (ENVO:xxxxxxxx); material: "saline water (ENVO:00002010), including plankton (ENVO:xxxxxxxx)" | depth 30 m
CAGGTAGTGTAGTCCCTTAGAGTCGAGATGACACCCGGCATGGTTATGACCATTGATATAAAGCTTAGCGCAAGTGTGCTTCTGGAAAATTGCGTCTACTGAAGAGGAGTTCCAGATAGCATGTGATTCGTCGGGGAGGATAGGGTGGTGCCCAAAAAGGAGAACCGTTTCTTGTGCGTCTGAAGCGGCCGCTAGCTCTGATTCGATCCAAGTTAACTGGGTCTCACTTGGCCGACCGTTCCACGGTTTTGATCCAGCAACGCCTGCTTTTCGAAGGCGCTCTAATTCCGTCACTGCGCTTGAGTGCTCTTCCGAACCCTTGGGGTGTCGGTAGGTGCTGACCTCAGTGGTGTCGATGATGAGGAACCGGTATCCTCGTCTGCGAAAGCTGTAGTAACTCTTTTTTAAGCCCAGCTTTTTGAGTACTTCTTGCTTCTTGCTCTCTTCGACCTCGAGGTCATGGTTTCCGAGTGCGTGGTAGAGTGGAGATTTCAGCTTCGCTGCGATAGGGTTGAGAGTATCGAAGCTCCTAAAATCGCGATCGATGAAGTCTCCAAGATGGAAGACGAAGTCTAGATTGTGTCCGTTTAGAGTGCTGATAGCTGCCTCAAGCTTTGCAGGGCTTTCTCTGTAAAAACGCGATCCCTTTTTGTCTGCATCGACATACTGGCAATCAGCCATGAGGCCGAAGGAAAAAAGAGGCGACTCCTTGGGTTGGGCGAATGTGGACAAAGTAGGCGTCGCCAAAGTTGTCCCTAAGACGGCGAGATGCTGTCTCCGATTTTGCCTAGCAGAATGTGACGCTTCATTAGCACCTTTCATGACGATTTTGATCTTCTGGTATGAGAGCGAAATCTGCACAGGGCGTCAATGGTTGAGGATATCCATTTCGCTTCGCGGATTCGCCCTGCAGGTTATGGCGCGACTCCGCTGGCTATTTTCTTTTTCCAGAGTGGGATGACTGGTTACATCTTTTGATACCCCATGAATTTTAACCACCTCGATCAACTCGCCCGGCACGAAGGCGGCATCAGCCGCCGTCTCTTCACTTCGTATGTTACCGCTCTTTCTTCTGTCCCCTGGATTGGATTGAGTAATCAGAATAAGGGAATAAATAAGACCAAGTTTTCGAGTAATCCTTTCACGCTTGGAGTCGCTTCCGGTGACCCCAATCAGGAAGGCATGGTTTTGTGGACGAAACTAGCACCGAAGCCTCTCGAACTTAACGGTGGAATGCCTCTCGATGCCTTTACCGAAGTCACCTGGGAAGTGGCGAACGACGAAGCCATTACCGATATCGTGCAATCGGGAATAGCTCCTGCCACGCCGCATCTTGGGCATACGCTCCATGTTGAAACACACGGGCTTGAACCGGATCGCTGGTATTTCTATCGTTTCCGTATTGGGGAATATGCTAGTCCCATCGGGCGAACCCGGACAATGCCGGAGGATCACGTGTTGTCAGATAAGCTGCGCTTTGCGGTCACATCCTGCCAGAACTTTGAACAGGGTCTCTACACCGCATACGAGCAGATGATGGACGATGAGCCGGATCTAGTGTTCCACCTAGGAGATTATATCTATGAGTATGCCGGTAACCCCCAGCGAATTCGTACGCATGTGGGGCCGGAGATTGAAACTCTCGAGCAATATCGTCAGCGCTACAATCAGTACCGGACCGATCCGCTGCTCCAAAAGATGCATGCTCATTGCCCGTGGTGGGTGACTTGGGACGACCATGAGTTTGATAATAACTGCGCCAACGATATTTCGGAACAGAAGGGCATTGATAAGGTCTCATTCCTCAAGCGGCGGGCGGCGGCCTACCAAGCTTACTATGAAATGATGCCGCTTCGGGCTTCAGCCTGCCCTATGGGTTCTGATATGAAACTCTACCGCAGTGGAAAGTTTGGTCGACTGGCTGATTTCTTCGTTCTCGACACGCGGCAGTATCGAACGGATCAGCCTAACGGCGACCGTAATAAGCCGCTCAACGAAGCGGCCCTCAACCCAGAGAATACAATGCTTGGCCACCAACAGCGAGGCTGGCTGCAGCAATCGATGATTCAGTCCAACTCTCAATGGAATGTGCTCGCCCAGCAGATCATGATGGGAATAGCTAATCGCCAGACAAAAGAGAATGACGAGGCGATCTACTCCATGGACCAATGGCCCGGTTATGCGAATGAGCGGAATAAACTGGTCCGTTTTTTGAAAGAACGCAATATCTCCAATCCGGTGGTTCTGACAGGGGACATCCACAGTAACTGGGTCAACGAACTTCGTGTTGATGATCTTCAACCTGACGGACCGTTGATCGCGACCGAGTTTGTCGCTACCTCATTAAGTAGCGGCGGAAACGGGGAGGCCAAACGCTCTCACCATGATCTTTATCTCGCCAATAATCCAGGCGTGAAATTCTATAATGCGGAGCGTGGTTATATTCTTTGCGACGTGACGCCGGAGCGATGGATCAGCCATTACCGAGTGGTAAATGATGTATTGAAGCCCGGAGGAAAGACCACGACGAGAGCCTCATTTCGAGTTAATGCGGGATTTGCAAAGGTTCATTCTGTGTAGGGCGTTATTAATGGCTAATAATTACTCGGGAAAAACTCTGGACATAACGGTGCCATTCTCAATTCAAGCTTCCCCACGCGGGAAGCGAAAATAATGACAAGACACATGGACTCACAAATTAGACACCTCATAACGATCCTTCTTTTAAGTGCGGCCTCATTAAGTGGAATTTCTGCCAAGGATGTTTCAAAACCTAATATCATCCTCATTATGGCCGATGACGTCGGCTATGAGTGTTTCAGCGCCTACGGTAGCGAAGAGTTCTCAACGCCACGACTAGATGCGCTCGCCGCCGGTGGCATGCGCTTTGATCATTGCCATTCGACGCCGCTTTGCACGCCTAGTCGAGTGAACTTGATGACCGGGAAGTCGAATGTCTTCAACTATGTCGATTTTGGGGTCTTCCCCAAGGGTGAGCCGACCTTCGCCAACTATTTTAAGGACCAGGGTTATGTTACAGCCGTGGCCGGAAAGTGGCAGTTGATGACTCCCGATGACGGCATCTCGCCCGAAGAGGCGGGTTTCGATCGGCATTGCGTCTGGAATATTCCCGGGACGGAGCGGTCCCGTTATTGGAGGCCTTCGCTAATGCACGACGGCGAGGTCGTTAATTACGGTGAGAATGACTATGGCTCAACCATCATCGCGGATTACCTGATCGACTTCATTAAAACCAATCAGAGTAAGCCATTCCTCGCTTACTATCCGATGAACCTCCCACATAATCCTTTTGACCCAACGCCGCGCAGCAAGGATCGCCAGAGCAAAGATGCGAAGCAGAATTTTATCGACATGGTCGCCTACATGGACCATTGCGTCGGTCGGATCGAGGATACCCTGAGCGAACTCGGACTGCGGGAGAATACGTTGATGATCTTCACAGCGGACAATGGCACGAACTCTAAACTGAAGATCGACTTCTTTGGGGACGAGCTTAACGGAGGCAAAGGCTTCACGCATGACCATGGCACCAAGGTTCCCCTGATCATGAACTTTCCTGGTCGTATCGAACCCGGTCAAGTGAGTGAAGACTTGACCTGTTTTTCCGATATTTTTCCAACCATTGTTGAAGCAGCAGGACTACCCCCGAAAGAAATTTCGGAAGGGGATGGGTGGAGCTTCTGGCCGCAATGCCTCGGAAGAGATGGGAAGCAACGTGAGTGGATCTATGGCTATTATTTTCCTCGCCCCTTCTCACAGAAGTTCGACATGATGTATTCGCACTGGGAAGTCGCTTGGGCTCGTGACAAGCGCTACAAACTCTATCGTGACGGTCGCTTCTTTGACGTAATCGATGATGTGAGAGAAATGAATGTCCTAGGCGACGTTGAGGAGTTGAGAGCAGTGCGTGAGCGCCTTCAATCTGCACTGGATAGTTATCCCCAAAGGGGGGCTAAAATTGATTACGAGCGCGTCACCGGGAAGCGAAAGAATCCTTGATCGGTGCTCTATTCAATGAGACGGGATCCGAGGAATCATCTTCCGAAACCGACCACAGTTAAGAGGTGACAAAAAAGCCCGGACGCTTTCGCGACCGGGCCATGGTTGAGTTCTAAAACGTTGTAGCGATCAATGCTCGTGAAAATTGGGCTCCTTGCCCTCGTAGGCCCGGTAGAGGTCAAGAATCGCAGTTTTTACAGCCTCAGCGACTTCGTCGCTCGGGTCTTGCTTCGCTTTCATCGCTGCGCGCATCAGGGCGTGCGCTGCGAGAAGTTGTGCTTCATAATTCTCGACGTCAGGCTTGATTCGCTGCGCCATGAAATACTCTGCCACCGTCGTGATGAGTTTCTTGCAGTGATTTTCCTTGGTCAAGATCCAGCGGGTTGCCTGATTTGCCGCCAGAGGGGAGTTGTTATCGATCAGCTTAGCCATCTCGACGTTGGCTTTTGCGATTGTGGTTTGGGCTTCTAGCATCTTTTCGAATTCGACCTCGTCGGAGAAGATACCGCATGGCACCTGACAGTGTGCTGCTGCCTTTTCAAGGCCTACAAACGAAAAGGAAAAAGCGATTCCGGTAATAAGAAGAATAAGTGATTTCATGTTGTTTTGTGATACGCGCTGGGGTTCTTATGGAGCGTCAGTATTTTATTAATAATTTTACCGATACTGTTTCGCGTTCACAAGAGTTCAGTTGGCTTGAATGAATCGTGCAAATCGCGGGGAATTTAATAAACGTTAGAAGAAGGTTATCGGCAATAGCGCTTTATCGATTTAATTTGCCCTCTTATTGGAAGTCTACTCGGGAGTGTATGATCTCACTTTCTCTCATTGCCCCGGCCTTTCAAACGCTCGGAAGGCACACGGAACTCGGGCTTGCCTTCGGTCGGAATCCACGCCATCAGCTCTTCGAGAATTCTCTGGTGACCGGGATCATTGGCTAGGTTGGTGTATTCCTCAGGATCATTGCGGTGGTTGTAGAGCTCCTTGGCTCCGTCTTCGTAGACGACGAGGCGCCAATCTCGGGTCCGGGCAGCGTGATTGCCGTAGTAAGAGGAGATGATGGCCGGCTCGTCGCGTTCCGTCGTGGGATCTTCGAGCTGTGGCGTCAGGGAAATGCCGTCGAGCGAGTCATGCTCGGGCAGTTCGCACAGTTCGATCAGAGTGGGGTAGATATCGATAAGGCTGGCGGGCTCGACGCAGGCGTCACCAGGCTCAATGCCGGGACCGGCAAAGAGCAGCGGCACACGGGTCGATTCCTCCCAGAGGGTGCGCTTGGCCCAGTGATGCTTTTCACCGAGGTGGAAACCGTGATCGCTCCAGAGTATTACGATGGTGTTGTCGGCGTGAGGGCTGTTTTCGAGCGCGTCCATTACGATGCCGACACAATGGTCCACGAAGCTGATGGATGCGAGGTAGGCTTGAGTGAGGCTGCGCTGCTTGCCACTGGCGACGACTTCGGAGTGCTTGGGCGCGACGGCGTAGTCATTGATACTGCGGAAGTTGGGTGGGAGGTCTGTCAGGTCAGACTCTGGGCTCTTGGGAAGCGGAATCGCTTCGACGTCGTAGAGGTCAAACCACTTCGGTGGAACGAGGAGAGGAACGTGTGGGCGGTAAAATCCCACCGACATGAAGAAGGGTTGGTCGTGTTTCTCCTTGATTACCTTCGCCGCATCGTTGGCGAGCTGGTAGTCGCCCATGTCGGCATCGTTCTCGGGGAACTGGCCCCAGTCCCAGGCTCTACTCCAGCCTTCGGGGAGACTGACAGGGCCACCCTCCGGGCGGGCTGTTTTGGGACGACCAAGATCGAGATCGATGTCCTCTTTGAGGCGATCACCAAAACCGTGGTGGAGGACCTTGCCGCCGGTGATGGTGGTGTAGCCGTTGTCTTTGAAGTAGCGATGCAGGGTGGGGGCCCCGTCCAGGGTCGGAAGTTGCTGGTAAGACGGTCCGATCTCGTAGCTGCCGTGGGTGGTGGCAGCGAGCCCTGACATGACACTGACGCGTGATGAAGAGCAGACCGGGATCGCACAATGAGCGTTCGAGAAAATCCTTCCCTGTTCAGCAAGTGCATCGAGATGAGGCGTGCTCACCGAGGGGTAGCCGCCGAGATAGCCTGTCCAGTCATTGAGGTCATCAATGCTGATCATGAGCACGTTAGGTTTGGCTTCTTCGGCGTGAAGCGGCAGCGCCCCCATCAGAAGGAGTGCCCCGATTGAGAGGGTGAATGATTTCATAATTAAGTGAGGCCGTGCGAAATCGTCGGCGAATTCAGGGCTGATATTTATCAAACCACTCTTGAACCTTGACGCCTGGATGAGGGTTTTTCGGAATGAACTTGGACAGCTCTTTCTTGATTGAAGCATGCTCAGGATTGTCGGCTTCGTTAGTCCATTCGTTGGGATCCTCTTGGTGATGATAGAGTTCCTCGGAGCCGTCCTCGTAGCGGATGTAGCGCCAGTCTCTGGATCGGATCGAGGTGTTGGCCTCACCGTAGAAGGAAATGGCGGGAGCACGTTCAGCCTTGGGATCGTAGAGCTGGGGCTTGATGGAATTTCCATCGAGGAAGTCCGGAACCTCCAGACCGGCGAGATCTACGAGAGAGGGATAGACATCAATGAGGCTGACGGGCTCAAGATTGACGGCTCCGGCCTCTGCGCCGGGTGCCCGGACAATGAAGGGCACCTTCAAAGTCTGCTCCCAGATGGCACCTTTGCACCAGTGTTTCTTCTCTCCAAGGTGCCAGCCGTGGTCACTTGTCAGCATGACGACGGTGTCGCGACCGCGAGGGTTGTTCTCCAATTCTTCGAGAAAGCGTCCAATCTGGGCGTCAACGAATGCGACGGATGCGAGGTAAGCCTGGAGCGTTTCGTGCCAGAGTTCGCGTTTGACGATGTCCTCGTGGTCACTGAGACCGTTGTGCATGTTCTTGTGGGCGTGGGAACGAGCCAGCTTGCGGGCGAATTCCGGCATGTCATCCCAATCATCGCCTTCGGTGGGTTCTGCGGGGAGTTGGATGGAATCAATGGGAAATTTGTTGAACCAGGGCGCCGGCACCTGGAGCGGGCGATGCGGGCGAAAAAAGCCGACCGACATGAAGAGCGGCTTGTCGGTTTCTGCGTTCCACTCATCGATAGCCCAACTGGCGACTTTGTAGTCGCTCATCTCTTCGTCCGTGGCTTCGAGGGCATAACCGTCAGCCGGAGAACCGTAGGCGTTGAAGGTGTCTTCGCCTTTCGGAGGCTTTGGATCCTTCGGGCGCGCAAGGAGAGAATCGCCGTGCTTGCCGGGATTGCCGTGGAACACCTTGCCGCCGCTGGCGACGCGGTAGCCATTCTCCATGAAGAACTGCTGCATCGTGGGCGTCTCGATCTTCGTCTCTTCCTTGAATTTGGCGTTGAAGTAGGTCCCGGTATTCGAGGCGTAGACCCCGTGGTTTAGGCTGGTACGCGAGGGGCGACACTGCGGGGAGTTGCAGTAGGCGTGGTGGAAGGCCATGCCGCTCTCAGCCAGGGCGTCGATGTTGGGCGAAATTGCGTTGGGGTGTCCGCCGAGGTAGCCTAGGTAGTCGTTGAGGTCATCGACGATGATGAAAACGACGTCGGGTTGCTCGTTAGCATTTTTGCTCTTTGCGGCTTCTGCAGTGGCGTTTACTTTTGCCTTGGCTTTGGCACGAGGTGAATCGGCTTTTTCGGGAGAAGCGGCTGGCTTCTTCTTGGTTCTTCCGGAAGGCCGTTGCACCGGCCCAACATCTTTCATCGCCGGGCCGTTTTGCGCGACCAGCGCATCGGTACGTTTGCGCATGCGCTTGAGGTGGGGATGCTCTTCCTCAGCATCAGCAAGATTGACCAGTTGGTCAGGATCTTTCTGCAGGTCGTAAAGGAATTCCTGAGGCGCTTTATCGGTGCCGTCGAGGAAGTAGCGCGCGTAGCTCATGTGCCGGCCTCGAACGCCTTCCCAGCGGGGAATACTTCCGGGAACCGCGAGGAACTCGCAGAGAAAGTCGGTGCGCCAGTCACTCACCTTATCGCCGCGAAGGAGCGGAGCGAGGCTGCGACCGGTGTGAGTGTCAGGGGTGGGGAGACCGGCCAGTTCGATGAGGGAGGTACCGACATCGCTGTTCAACGCCATCTCCGAGAGAACGCGTCCCTGCTTGGCCTTGGGTAGGCGGGGATCGTAGACCACGAGTGGGACGCGCAGCGACTGATCGTAGTGGGTCCACTTGCCGGCGAAACCGCGATCACCGAGGTAGTAACCGTTGTCAGCGGTGTAAACGATGATGGTGTTATCGGCGAGGCCCTGTCCTTCAAGCTGCTCGACGAGGCGGCCGACGACATGGTCGATGCCACTGACCATACGGAAGTAGGCCCGCATGTTAGTCTGGTATTTCTCCGGCGTGTCCCAGCGCCAGAAGAAGCGCTGACGATTGATGGATTCCTTGAGGAATTGGGGCTGTGCCTCGTAGATCGCCGGATCATTGAGCGGCGGCAGGGGCATTTCCTGATCCTCATACATCCCGTCGGTTACCTTGGGCCAGGGGAAGTGACCGATGCCGGGGCGCTTGTCACCGTCCTCGGCGTGGGTGGCATTGAAGCTGATCTGGAGGCAGAAGGGCTGTTCCTTGGGTTGCTCCTTGATGAAGTCGATGCCCCAGTCGCCGAGAATCTGCGTTTCGTGACGCGTGCTGCCGTCCTCCATCTCTTTGAAGTAGGGCCTGCGTCCGATCCCCTCCCGCACATCCCACATCTGAGCGGCGGATTCGCCGTCGATGGTGACGTGTTCCTTGCCAAGGTGGCCGGTTCGGTAGCCAGCATCCTTTAACACAGCGAAGAAGGAAGTTGCGCAGAGTTCCGGATCGAGCGGACCCGGCTTGGCCCGGTAGAGGTGCCGACGCTCGTAGGTGCTGGTGAAGAGGCAGGACCGGCCCACCCAGCAGGTGGAGGTGGAAACAAAAGCGTTCTCGAAGCGCACCCCTTCGTCGGCGAGGCGATCGATGTTCGGGGTCTTGACGATGGGATGTCCTGCGCAACCGAGGGTGTGGTCGCGCTGGTCGTCTGCGTAGAGCAGAAGGATGTTGGGGCGGTCGACGTTCTTGTCAGGGGCAGCTGCTTGTTCCTTGGCGGCTGCCCCGTTACCCTTTCCCTTTGGGTTGCCCTTGGCTTTCCTGGGGGTTCTTTCTTTTGGAGTGACCTCTGTGACTTTTCCGACCTGGCGTTGGTCAGCCAGATACCATTCCTCAAGCAGAGCGCTGAGAGCCTCGACCTTTTCGGGTTGGTTGGCGGCCAGGTTAGTGGCTTCGTTGGGGTCCTTTTTGAGGTTGTAGAGTTGAGCTTCGCCACCGCTTGGCGGGTATTTCATTTTACCCGGTGCGCCGTCGTAGGTCAGCAGCAGCTTTTCGTTGCCCTTGATGACCCAGCGGTAGAGCAGGGACGCTTGAGGATTTTTGATGTCGGCAATGTCGTGAGCAAACGACTCGCCGTAAATGGTGTCGCGATCGATGGCGTCACCGCTCTTCAGTTCAGAGAGCACGTTGAGTCCGGGGAAATCGTGTGGCGCGTCGGCACCGGCAGCCGCCAGGATAGTGGGGACGATATCCAGCGAGGTGGAAAGCTCGGGGCGGTCCGCAGCGGGAATAGTGCCTGGCCAGCGGAACATAATAGGGTTGCGCGTGCCTCCTTCGTTGGGGCTGCGCTTGGAGCGTTCCGCGTAGCTGCCGGTCTCGGCCTGAATCCAGCCGTTGTCAGTCACGTAAATAACGAGGGTATCTTGGGCGATACCCGCGTCATCAAGTTTCTCCATCAAGAGTCCCACGGTGTCGTCGAGGCGCTCGACGTTGGCGTAGTACTTGGCGACGCGTTCGTGAACGCCTTTGGCCTCGTACTTGGCTGCCAGTTCTTCGGTCGGATCATGCGGGGTGTGAGGAAGGAAGGGGGCATACCATACAAAGAAAGGTTTTTCGCCTTCGACGGAGCGGTCGATGAAGTCGAAGATCGGTTCCATTCCCTGGCGCCCGATCTTGAGACCGTCGTCCCCGTGGCGGCCACCCTTGTCGGGATAACCACGAGTCATGCCCTCAGTGAAACCACCGCGCTGGTAGGAACCTTCCCACCACTTGCCGCTCTGGTGGCTGACATAACCTTTCTCACCGAGCCATTTGGCGACGGTACCGATCCTATCGACGTTGGAGATGAGTAACTCTCTGGCGCTTTTGCCGGCTTTTTCGGCGTGAGCCTTATTTTCGGGCGTCGCTGCAGGATCGTTGCCTGTGATCCTGTTCTGGTGAGAGTAGAGTCCGGTCGCAAGCGTCATCAGGGCAGGACGACAGAGGGCAGTTGGGACATAGCCACGCTTGAAAAGCGCACTCTCTGACGCGAGTTGATCGAGATGAGGCGTCTCAATGTGGGGGTGCCCCATGAAGCCGTAATCAGTGTAGCTGTGATCGTCGGATAGAATTAGGACGACGTTGGGAGGTTTGGCTTCAGTCGCCTGAAGCATGACTCCGCCAAAGAGAACGGCGACCAGAGATTTGACGAGTGATTTCATAGTTAAGGGAGGTGGAAAGTGACTGGCAGCATAGGTAGCCATTTTGTCACTAATACTTCAATCACAACTAGTCGGAAATTCTGCCGTTATACTTAATGCATGATCGCGTCATGCCCCGGTGAAACTTTTATTATTCGACTTCAATCCGGGTGACAGTCTTGACTTTTTGATCGCTGTTTCAGGCAATCCTGCTGTTCAACAGGGCGCTTTATCCATCATCGAAGCAGCACCATTCTCTACCGACCTCTTTACCCTCTTTCAAGTTTACTGAATCGGGGTGTAGATACTGGACATATCCAATTCTGTGAGAGTCGGCGACCTCCCGGCTTTGTCAGGATAGTTTTCATCGAAGAGTTCACTCATGACTTCATTGATCTGCTGCTTATGCCTGACAAGGGAGGTGCCGGCACCGGGACCTCCCGAAGACATGAGGTTGATGAGAACCAGTTGATTGTCCAGGATTAGAAAGACGGGGTTGGCGGAATCGTTAGCTTCTACCTCTTTATAGAATTCTCGTCGCTGCCGATCGGAGGGGGCTTGCATAAAGTTACGGAAAATGCCCGGCTCATGCTCGTAATCAAAAGCGCTAATTTCAGTGACGATCGCGCGTTCATGGATGTCGAACGCTAAAAGCGGCAATCCCCTCGGATTGCCAAGGTAGGTTTTCCAATCGTCTGGCAGCACCTTGACTGGAGTGATGGAGTCGGGCAAAGGAGAATCCAGCAGAGCGATGGAAATATCGGGGTAGACGGTGCCCGAAGCTTTGAAGTGATAGGAGGCGATAATGACCGGCTTGGGAGTGATAACATTGTCATCTTTGTCGATCAGGACAAGGTATTCTCCTACGTTGGGGAAGCTGTGTGACGAACCGATCACATGCCAAGGACTGAGCACGGTGACCGCTTGCGCCATTCCAAAGCCGTGCCCGTAGGGTGCCGGATCGTTGAAGGGTGACACGCCAGTCAGATCAAGGTCTGATCCCCAGCAATTGCCGCTTCGCTTCCAGGGATTTTCATCCTCTGAAAACACGTGAGGAACGTCCGTGTAAACCATCCAATCCGTCAAATTTGATTTTCCGGCAATTCTTGAATCAACTGCCTCGGCAGCCTCCTCTGGAGCGAAGCGAGGGCTGTTTTCTGCGCGCGCGGGTGCTGCCGAAATAAGTAGCCACACCGCGCTTGCGAAGGCGATGACTGTTGCACTTGATCGGATGGAAGGATTCAATGTCATTTTGCTAGAGAAAGACCGGGTCACAAGGCTCAGAAGCCAAAAGCAATAATAAGAATGAGCCTATTGGAGTGCGAAGGCAAGAACAGGGAAGGTCAGAATAATTGTCTCCGAACCGCGCCTTTACCTTCTGCTCCTTTGTCCCTACTCATCCACAAACTTGCTTGCTGCTTGCGGGAACAGGCCTAGCCAAAGTTATAGCGAGTTGAATGAGTTTTTCCTTTGATGGTGAATGGGTTGGAATTGATCCGTCACTTCGCTCCCTTCTGCGGTCGGGGCACGTCTTCAAAGGCAAGGCCTGTAGCGTCCACTTCCTCTTCCCATTGCTCAAGGAGTTCACTGAGTGTTTTAAGCATTTCCGGATTGGACTCTGCCAGATTGTTCTCCTCGGCAATGTCGTCCTTTAGATCGTAAAGGGCCTGCTGGTAGCGATTTGATCCGACTGGTTTGTAGGTGCGCAGATATTTCCAATCGCCCCGACGGACTGCTGACTGTCGGATGCTGTTTTCACCGCGGTGCACGGTAATGTTCCGGCGGCGGAAGAAGAGGGGGCGATCGCTGGACAACTCTTCAGTTCCGTTCAGGGCGGGGATTAGGTCCACTCCGTCAAAAGGCTTGTCAGGGTAGGCGGCGGCCCCTCCAGCGGCAGCAATGGTGGCGGTGAGGTCATAAGCGGTCACTGGCGTTTCGTAAACTTTTCCTTCGGGCAGGACACCCGGCCAGCGAAGAATGAGGGGAACTCGAACCCCGCCTTCGTTGAGACTCTGCTTGGCGCCTCCGAGCGGAAGGTTTCGGGCGACGGCCTGTTCGCCACCGTTGTCGCTGGTCAGGATGACGAGAGTGTTGTCGGCTAGGTTTTGCTCCTCGAGCGTTTGTAGGACGCGACCCACTTCAAGGTCGAGTCGTTCGATCATCTTAATCAGGGTGGGACGATTCTTTTCCTGAGGCTTATCCATCGGTACATCCGGGTCCTGAATTGGGGTGTGCGGCGCCTGGAACGGCAGGAAGATGAAGAAGGGCTTTTGGTTCTGCGCCTCGATGACCTTGAGTGCTTCATCGGCAAAGACGGTATCGCACCAGGTGCCGACGCGATCCGGATAGGGTTCACCATCTTTGTACATGTCCAGTTCCCCGCCTCGAATCAGCCTGTGAGTGTAGAAGTCATGGTTGAGGTGCAGGCCGACCCATGAATCAAAACCAAAGTCATTGGCGCGGCGGCGCTCGAGGTTGGACACGTTCCATTTTCCAAAGCAGAAGGTCTCATAGCCGACGCCCTGAAGTAATTGTCCGATGGTGGGGTGGTCTTCCGGCGTCAGGCTAGGGGAGCCTCCGCCGTAGTAGTCTTCGTAGGTGTCGCCAAAGCGGTGGGGGTAGCGACCGGTCAGGATGGCGGCCCGACTTGGGGAGCAAACGGGGAAGGCGGAATAGCCATCGGTAAAGCGAACACCTTCCGCGGCGAGTCTGTCCATATTAGGTGTTTCGGCATCTGGACTACCGTAGCATCCAAGCTCTCCGTAACCGAGGTCATCGGCAAGAATTAATATAATGTTAGGTTCATTGCCTGTTGGTTTGGCTCTCTTCGCCAGCTTCGCCTGTGGGCTTGCTTTGGGAGCGGATCGCTTGGCTTTCCCGGGCGCGGCCGGTTCTTCCGACTTGAAGTCCCAGCGTTGTTTTTTGCCCGTAACGGTTGAAGTGACCTCGATTGAGGAAAGCCCGGTTGATTTCTGTGACTGGCTTGGAGGAAAGACTCGAAGCTGGACTAGGGTGCCTTCTACAGGGAGTGTAACAGTGATCGTGGTCCACTCGTTTCCCTTTACCGTGAATACTTCCGACTGAGTTTTAAGGAATTCCTCCTGATCTTCGGTGCGCCATTGAAGGCTGCCCTCACCGTCACCACGGATCTTTAGGTTCACTTCGGTGGTTCCCTCGCTGCGGACTTGGGTGGTGGCGAGAAAGGAATGGCGGCCGAGGCTTTTGATAATGATCCGCTTCGAGTCAGAGGTAATCTCTGCATTTCGCGCAATCCAACCTTGGAGGGCCGGATCTTTGACCATGGTCATCAGGGCAGGCTGACCGGGCGTCTTGGCTGCCGGTGGCATCTTGAGTCCTCCGGCCTGAACGCCGATCTTGGAGGCATCAAACTGGGCTGGGTCGAAGTTTGGATTGGCGGTGGGAACGACGACTTCAGCTTCGACGATAAAATCGTCGATCAGGGCGTCGAGTCGCTGGACGGTTTCGGGTTGCTCAGCAGCGAGGTTTCTGGTCTCTCCAATATCGTTCTCGAGGTCGTAGAGACGGAATTGATGGGCACCGTTTTCATCATGGTGAAAGATTCGAATCAGTTTCCATTTATCGTGATGGACGGCCATGGACGGGGGCAACCACTTGGGAGTGTTGCCGTAGCTCGGCACGTAGGTGAACATGGGTTCCCGCTCAAGTTCCTCTCCCTTGAGGGCGGTCGAGAAATCGACCCCATCGATGGGATGATTCGCCGGAGGATTGATTTTCAGCATGCGGAGAATGGTCGGATAAAGATCAGTCGACTGGATGCGAGTGTCGTTGCGAGATCCCGCCTCCGTGACGCCAGGCCAAACGACGATACCTGGTACTCGGATCCCTCCATCGTGGATGTTGCCTTTTCCACCGAGGAGCGGCGCGTTGCTGGTGATGGGAGTGATGTAGGTCTCGCCGTTGACGTCGGTCTCTTCGAGGCCACAGTGCTGATTGCCACCGTTGTCGGAGGTGAAGAGAATGATGGTTTCTTCGGCGATTCCCTCTTCGTCGAGGGCGTCGAGGAGAGTGCCGATGGCATCGTCCATCGAGTGCAGCATGGCGGCGTAGGTGGGGGACTGCTGAGTGGAAGTACGATCAATTTTCGAGCGGTAGCGATCGATCAATTCCGGCTTGGCGCCAAAGGGCGCATGAACGGAGAACTGCCAATAGTTCATGAAGAATGGCTTGGAACGATCGCGGTTTTTCAGCCAGTTTACGGCCTCCTCAGCCATGCGGTCCTCGATATGTTCCCCGGGTTCGCCTTCAAGACCAGGAATGGTCCAGGGGGCCAGGTAGGTGCGACCTGGTCCGGGGCCGTTGTAGTTGGGAATATCGATATCGAAGCCAAATTCGAGAGCGGAGTGGGGGCCGTCACCTAGGTGCCATTTACCGAAGTGCGCGGTGGCATAACCGGCGCCCTTCAAAACAGTGGCTAGAGTTGGCATGGCCGGATCGAGTCGAGTGGAGGATTGAACGACGTTGCTCTTTTGCTGAGGCGGACCGCTCGTTTTTGCCGTTGGTTCATAGCGAACCTCTTTGGTGTGACCACCCGGGGTCGTGAAGCCAGTTCGGGCTGGATTTTGCCCGCTTAGGATGCTGGAACGGGTGGGGGAGCAAAGGGGGTGAGACGAGTATGCGTTGTTAAACGTCATCCCGCGCGCTGCGAGCCGCTCTAGGTTGGGCGTTTCGTAAAGCTCGGTTTTGCCATAAAGCGTGGTGTCAGCCCAACCGAGATCGTCGGCAAGGATCAGAATGACGTTGGGTCGATCCGAGGCGATACCCTCATTCAGATGGAGCACGGACCAGGCTACGACCGCTAACAGGGTTCTAAAAATAGATGGTGCAATCATGGGCTAATTCATTGAAATATCTCTTTCAGAGTTAATTCTGCCGACATTTTTTTGCTCATTGAGGAATCCGTCCCGCAAGGAAAAGCTTTTCAGAAACAGAACATCCTGCAATGACAGCATCTTCTTGTAGCCTTACTGCGATGAACATTTCCCGCTCTTTACTAATCCTATTTCTAATGGGCATATCATTCGATGCGTTAACAGCTGAGCGGCCTAATGTCATTTTTATTCTCACGGATGATCAGGGATATGGTGATCTTGGATGCCATGGGAACCCCGTCTTAAAGACTCCGGCTCTGGATGCCTTGCACGCCGAATCTCTGCGTTTCACGGATTTTCACGTCAACAGCTTCTGCACCCCGAGTCGGGCAGCACTCATGACCGGGCATTATGCGACTCGCACGGGTGCGTACCGGACCTCTTCGGGACGCACCTTTCTTCATACCGATGAGGTCACCATGGCGGAAATCTTCCGCAAAAGCGGCTATGCGACGGGGCTGTTTGGCAAGTGGCACTTGGGAGACAGTTATCCCCATCGGCCCTATGACCGGGGGTTCGAAGAGGTGGTTTGGCACAAGGCCGGCGGGGTGGGGCAACTTTCTGATTACTACAGCAACGATTACTTCAGCGACCACTACGAACGCAACGGGGTGCTGGAATCGTTCGAAGGCTACTGCACTGACGTCTGGTTCGAAGAAGCGCTTCGCTTCATTGAAAAGCAGCGTGAAGCTAAAAAGCCATTTTTTGCCTACATTCCCACCAATGCACCTCATTCACCCTTCGTGGTCGAAGATCATTACGCAGCCCCCTACGAAGACGTTGCGACTTGGCGGGACGGGAAGGCATCTAAATTCTACGGAATGATCGCCAATCTTGATGAGAATATCGGCCGGCTGCGACAGTATTTGCAGGGATCAGGACTTGCTGATAACACCATCCTGATCTTCATGTCGGATAACGGGACTGCCGGAGGTGTGGGTATGGACACGGACGCCGTGCCTGCCGAAGGCGAAGGATACAACGCCGGTATGCGCGGTCGGAAAGCTTCCGTCTACGATGGAGGGCATCGTGTTCCGTTCTTTTTGCACTGGCCGGATGGTGGACATGATAAAGGGCAAGATGTTGATACTCTGGCCGCTGGCTATGATTTGTTACCCACGCTAATTGAGCTCTGCCAACTAGAAGATCCCGGCATTACTTTTGATGGAATGTCTCTTACTCCAGCGATAAAAAACAGCGGCGACTGGCCTGATCGCCAACTCGTCCTTCAATACCAAGGAGGAAATGGCTTCACTTATGCGCCCGAAATGTGGACGGACTCGGCAGTACTTACCCAAGAATGGAGACTGGTGGACGGGAACAAACTATTCCGGATTAAAGAAGATCCGAGCCAAAGCCACAACTTGGCAGAAGATTTCCCTGAGATGGTGAAGCAATTGCGCTCCCGCTACGAAGGCTGGTGGGCGGAGGTATCCCCAAGGATGCGCCCGATCCCGATCCACCTAGGCAACAAGGCTGAACCTGAAACCCTACTGACCGGTCTGGATTGGTATATGGAACCATTCGGTAACCCTATCACAAGTACTAGGCGATGGTCACCAGGTAGCAACGGGCCAATCTACTTGGAGATCGAAACTGCCGGGCGCTATCGTTTTAAGCTGACCGAGAGGCATCCTGCTGCTAAGGAGCCACTGAATAATGTTCTAGCGCGCCTGGAGACTGGTGGCCAAAAGTTTGAGTCCAAAATTGAGGCGGGAGCCTTGGTCTCGGAATTTGTCGTCACGCTGCCTGAGGGGCCGACTCAGCTAATCGCCACCTTCGAGACTCCGAATGGCGAGACGGGTGGGGCCTACTTTGTTGAAGTTTCCTATCTTGGTTCTGAATAACCCAGCCCAAACGGAATTGGAAGAGTCGAAGAGCATGCCATAATGCGCGCCTACCAAGTCAATGAAACCCTTTTGGCCTCTGATTGCCCTTCATTATTTGCGGACCCGATACTCCGGCCGACCGAAAGGTAGAGGATATGATTTACATGCAGAGTGTTTGCGCCACAACCTGCGAGCTTGCCGGTATTGCTGTTCCGGAATCGGTTGAGTTTCCAAGTATCCGGAGCCTCGCCTTTGGGGAGTGGGGTGCGGTGGGAGGGTCCGTCATCTTCGGCACCTACTAGGAAGCCCAGCGCCTCGTGAGGACTCATTCGCATAAATTGATCTACAACCCGCACCTTGATCGATATTAGTTGTTCGATCTGGAGAAAGATCCTGATGAGATCACTGATGTGATCGAAAGTTTAGATTACATAAAGGTTCGCCAAATATTGATAAACACCCTGAAAGAAAGGCGAATATCCCTCGGGGACGGGCTCCTCAATTAAAGGCGGTTTTCTTTACTAATTGAATTAACTGGTCACAATAGAGCTTCTCTTTTTCAACACACGTTATCATGGCATCCGAACCTATTATTGATCCCGCGACTCTTGATCCTAACAATGAGGCTTTATCCAAAGAGCAAGTGCTCGGATTGAATCGTCAGCGCTACGAGTTTGAACAACTTGACAAGTTAATCGCTTTTGATGCTGAAGAAGGTATGGCCGTAGGTATTAAGCACCAGAGCAGGGAGGAGTTTTGGGTCCGGGGTCACATTCCCGGCCGACCTCTCATGCCGGGCGTCTTGATAATTGAAATGGCCGCTCAGGTAAGTTCGCTAATTTTCCACCTCAAGTTCGACGAGGAAGGTGAAAAATTCTTTGGCTTTGCTGGCGTCGATAAGGTGAAGTTTCGTGGCAGCGTCGAACCCGGGGATGATCTGGTCATGGTAGTTAAGGCGACGCGACTGCGTTCGCGTATGGCTAGTTTTGAAGCCCAAGGTTTCGTCGGGGATAAGTTCGTCTTCGAAGGCGAAATTACCGGTGTGGTCTTATAGGGAAACTTGTCGAACTTGCTGATCAATTGCCATGAACAAGGTGAAGGATCGAGTCAGTGAAGAGGAGTGGAATCTGAGGGAAGAACTTTCCTCAGCTTACCATGTTTTTGCGATGCTGGGGTGGACGCATCTAATCCACACCCATATCACGGTAAAAGGCCCCAGAGAGGGCGAGTTTTTGATCAATGCGTTCGGTTTGCTCTGGGAGGAAATTACACCAGAATCCCTCGTCAAAGTTGACGCGAATGGCGCAGTTATCGATCAGGGATCGACTGCTTTAGGGATCAATCCCGCGGGATTTAAGATTCACTCAGCAATTCACACATCGGAGAGAGCTGACAAGTGGGTGATGCACATTCACGTCCCGGAAGTGGTGGCGGTTGCCAGTTTGAGGGAGGGGTTGATTCGAGGCCTGTCCACTTACTCGATGGATCTTGGTCCGATCTCTTATCATTCCTATGAGCACGCGACGAATACAGAGGTCGATACCTGTGAACGCATGGTGTCCGATTTTGGGCCGTCGAACAAGGTGTTACTGCTGCGCAACCATGGGTCAATCACTGTCGGAAAAACGGTTCATGAAGCCTTTTTCTTGACCTATCAGATGGTCGAAGCCTGTCGGGTGCAACTGCATGTTCTGTCATCCACAAAACATAGGGATGACTACATCACGGTAGCGCAACCTGTTGTTGAAAACACCTATCAGATTGTTCAGGACAACTACACTGGGAAGAGTTTCGGAAAGTTGGAGTGGGAAGCGGCGCGGCGTTTGGCGGAAAGTAAAAGGTGAATTTTTTGGGCGGCGTTGCCTTGTGGTCTGGCGGCTCCTCGAGCGGGGGTTTGTTTTGTTCGGGTCTTGAGCGGCAAAGGAAACCGTGATTCGAGTTCGCGGCTTGGCCCACCCCCAGACAGGGACATCAGATTCGCGCTGAAGAATGGCGTTGTCCGTAAATGGGTCTGCTAACTCCAGCAACTTGGCGTCCTCCGATCTCGCGTTCCCAATGCCAATCGCAAGGAGAATCGCAAAGGGGAAAAAGGAGCAGGCTTGATTCATTCGACCAGCAACTCGACCATTGCCTTACCCATGGCCTCGCCGACGTTCATGTAGGTTTCCGGATTTCCACTGTAGTGGCCACTGGAACTACCACCCTTTGAAAGGGGATTCGTGTAGACGAAGGCCACCTTGCCCTCGAGTTCGGGATCCTCGCTATTGGCAACAGCTTCCATGGCATCGAGGATCTTTCCGTCACCTCCCTGTGAACCCTTCTTGGTCTGCCCGAGAGAAGCGGTGACAAACTTGGCGTTGGGAGCATTGAAATCCTTGCGCAGCGCCTTGATCAGTTGGATCAGGTTCTTTTCGTAGGCTTCGAAGTGCGCGGCGTTGCGCATGTCTTTGTCTCCCTGCCACCAGAAGAATCCAGCAACCTCGTATTCCGTGGCCCCCGGGTAATACTTGTCGAGATTCTCGAGCACCGCCTTGGCGGCGGACACGTCGCCATCGTATTGGCAACCCGCATACCATCCTCTCGACATGTCACCCCCGGTGTCGCCCTGCGGTTCATCCGGAGTCCCGCGATAGCCTGGCTGCAATTTTCCCCCGTGTTCCCAAGCCTCCGTGCCGGGAGGCAGAAGATCCCAGCCCAGGCTGCGATTGCCGATGCAACTTTTGAGAATCATGACAGGGGCATCGGTAACGTGTCCAACGAAGTGTCCAATTCCTATTTCCGGGCCTATGTTGCCCTGGATCGTCATCCAGTCGTTGATGTGATCTTTGGCAGGACTGTTGCCCGAGCACATCACCCGGACATTGCGCACATCCTTGCGAACGGTCCATTCCCCGGCCTCGTCGACGAGGTAGGGATACGTGCCTGCTTTGGCGGCTTCCTGCAATGGGCCGGGCTTTCCAAAGCCGAGCATGTTCGACTGCCCCATTAGGATGTAAACCTTGACGGGTTGGCTCATGTCCGCCTCTTCCCCATCGGGATCAGGCAATTCTTCGGGAAGGCCCTTGAGCGCGACTCCTCCGCTGGATCCGCTGCTGTTTTCTTTCAAGAAGGCGATGTCCTCTTCTGAGAGCATGGCCTGGGCAAAGGTTATATTTTTGCCGCCGGCCATCGATACGGTGACCTGACCACTAGTGGCGTCGTAGTTCGTCAATTCGCCTTCGAACGTCTTTGAGCCGTCGGCACTGGTCCAGGTCCTTGCAGCGGCGTTGTGCGCGAATACCAGGCAGAGACCGACTGTGATCAGGCGGAGTTGTTTGAGAGAGGAAATGCGTTTCCGGGCTGGCATATCGAGGTTCCTTTAGTTGACCGGCGTGAGGGTGAAGTCTTTGATAGCGAGACCGTATTGAGGCGGGTTGTTGCGCCAGAACCGCAAAGTGTTGTCGCCTTCCTTGAGCGTGACTGTAACAGGTTCCGAAGTTTGCCAGCTTCCTTCGGTAAAGGGCATTTCTTTGGTGAGTTCAGACTCGGATTCATTGGCAGAAATGCAGAGGCGTTGGCCGTAATTGGAGGTCACCACCAGAGCGGTCAGTTCGTAGTTGCCTGCTCTTGGAACAGAAACTTGAAATTCCAAGTGGGACTTGGACCCGGCAGATGGCCCGGTGGGATCGACCCGGGGACTCCGGGAGTAGTAGCCGCGGTCATACTTGTCGGAGATCCTTTCGTTCACGTTACCGTAGATGTCGTAGAGACCCCATGGGTTGGGTTTCAGTTGTCCAACCGGGTGTGACTTGCCGCCGGCATTGTTCTTGTGCCAGGCATACTCGCCAATCACGGATGGGTCGTCGCCGAAGAACCACTTGGTGTTGCTTCCAGCGCGACTGGCATATTCCCACTCGGCCTCGGTGGGGAGGCGCACATCGAAGCCGGTTTTCTCAGCGGCCTTCCCGCAGAAAGACCGGGCGTCCGATTCGCCCACGTTGTCGACCGGGAGATCACTTCCCTTGGTAGACTTGCTAGGGTTGGAACCCATGATGACCTCGTACTGCGCCTGGGTTACTTCATATTTGCCGAGATAGAATCCCTTGGTGAGCTCAACTTCGTGTTTCGGCACTTCGACGCATTCGAAGCGACCATCGGTTTCGCTTTCACCGCCCATGACGAAGCTGCCCGGCTTGATATAGACCATCTCCATAGTGACGCCGTCTCCGAGGTCGAGGGTTACCTCGCTCGGAGTTTGATCCCCGGGAGGGGTCAAGGCCGCGCGCAGCCCCCAGTTTTCGTATCGGCCGTAGCCGCCGCTCAACATCCGCTTGCCGGAGGCGAGAGCGTCAGGGTCACCTTTCCAGGTGCCGCCACGCATGATGGTCTGGCCTTCGGGAAAGAAGCGGGGAAGAAAGATCTGAAGACCACCGTTGAAGCTCTTCATGGCAAGCACTTCGCGGGTGTTGCCGGAGGGCTTACTGTAAGCGGCCGCGGGCATCAGGATGCTGCCATCTGGATTCTGGATAATCTTTTTGTCGTCTTCGGTAACAGGCGATGCCATGACCTTTTCGGCAACAGTCGGTTCATTGGCTTCCCCAAGGTCTTCCCCAAGCGCGGCAAGTGTCACCGCGTTTGATTCTTCAATGATAGATCGCTGTATTTCGAGCGAAATGCCATTCCAGAATCGAGGCTCTTCTTTTTCATTTTCTCCGTAGCTGCGCTTTTCGCCAAGGACATCACCAGCCCACTGGGCACGCTTGACTTTAAGATAGGCTTCTGGATTGGCCCGGGCCTGCGTCGTCGCAAGGAAGTCGACATCTTTGATGTAGGGAGTCTTGGTCCAGCCGGCACCCCAGCCTCCGCCGAGGTTTACGACCCAACCCTTAGGGGTCCAGTGCGCCAGCGCCGCGTGCCCACGACTGGGGCGGGCGGTGGTAGGGACACCAAACGACCTCAGGATAAACCGCCCGAAGAAAGCCCGCCTACCGCAAACGCCGCCGTTCATCAGCATGTTTTGATATTTCTGGAGTTCGGGGCGGTCGTGCTTCACATCCTGAGATCCATATTTTACATCAGAAGTGACAATGTTCACATAACGCCAGCCGAAGTTTTCGTTGTAAATGTGATCGGGGCGGTAGTTGCGCAACATCTCGCGACCCCAGGCAAGCGTCGCATCCGGCTCGTCTCCATTCACCACCATGCGGAGATCCCAGGTCGTCAACTGGCTGAAGGTCGAGTCCAGTTCTCCATCGAGATAGGCTTTTTCGTAATGGAGATAACGTTTCACAGGATCGATCGTTGCCGGTGCTCCGACGGAAGCTTCGGGATTGACCTGAACCAACGGGACGGCGTGTTCGAGGCTGATAGCGAGTGCCAATCGCTGGAAGATACCCGCAGAGGCATTTTCACTCGTTTCCTGAATCTTCCGGTAGATCTGAATCGCATTGCCGTATTCGCCCGGCCCGAAACCGTTGCGCCCGAGAGATTTCGCCTTGGCTCCGTCTGCCACCAGCATCTCCTGCATCAGGATAGAGTCGGCCAGGAGTCCCTCCACCAGCTGCCATTGCTCCCGGCCTTGCTGGGCAAACCGCGCCAAACCCGCTGGGGTGGCTTCCTTCAGAACGACGTATTTGGCAAGAGCCGCATCGAGTGAGTCACTGCTGAGAAAATGATTGAGCGTCTCGCCCTTGGCTTGCTCCGGATTTGGGATTTGCTGCGCCAGTCGAGACCCGAGTGACTCCAGTTGCCCAGACCAGTGCGCCTCAAGTTTCTCTCCGGCTTCCGTCAGGTCGGGTGAAGTTGCTTGGTCGTTGCCAGGAGCCCTCGTCGCGAAAAGGCAGAGGATCAGGGTGGTGAAACAAAAGTGGTGGTGGGATGACTTCATCGCGAAAGGTTGGCTTGATGAGATAACTGATGCAATTACTGAATTTGTTGGATGATTCTTGGTAAGTAACCCGCTTGCGCCTTAGGGCCTCATCAGCTCGACCATCGCCTTGCCCATTGCCTCGCCAACATTCATGTAAGTTTCCGCATTGCCGTTGTAATGAGCGCCTGAGCTGCCGCCTTTCGAGATGGGGTGGGTGTAAACCGCTGCTACGTTGCCTTTGAATTCGGGATACTTTCCGGAGTTTCCGTCGACAGCAAGCATGGCATCAAGAATCTTGCCGCCGCCATCGGTGGCTCCCTTTTTGGTCTGACCAAGAGAAGCGCAGACAAAATTGGCATTGGGGGCATCGAACTCCGTGCGCAACTGCTTGATGAGGTTGGCAAGGTTGTGCTCATAGCGGCTGGAGAGTGCTGCGCTGCGGCTGTCTCGATCGCCTTGCCACCAGAAGAAGCCGGCGACTTCGTAGTCCGTTGCTTCTGGATAAAAGTTCCCGAGGCTCTCGAGCACTTCTTTGGCCCTGGCGATGTCGCCGTCGTATTGCATTCCGGCATACCACTTGATTGGATTGGGTTCCGTTCCTTTCTCCCACTTATCCGGGGAACCTTTGTAGCCAGGGTGCACCCAGGTTTTGCCCTTAGCATCAGTAAACTCAAAACCTTCGCTGCCGGGGGGCAAGAGGTCCCAGCCGAGGGCGCGGTTACCGATGCAGCTCTTGAGAATAAGAACGGGTGCATCGGTGGCTTCGCCAACGTAGTGTCCAATGCCAATCTCGGGCCCGATGTTGCTCTTCTTGATAGTCAGCCATTCATTGTTGAGAAGCTTCGATCCACCAGTGCCACTCCCCATGACCCGCACGTTGCGAACGTCTTTCCGTTCCGTCCAGTTGCCTTCGTCATCAATAAGGTAGGGATAGAGACCTTTTTCATTTGCAGCGTGCGACAGAGAACCTTCAGAACCTTTTTTTCCGCTCTCGATCCTTCCGAAACCTAGCATATTGGACTGACCAAGCAGGATATATACTTGGACGGGTTTAGACATGTCGGCAGGCTTTCCGTCGGGATCGGGCAGGGTGTCCGCGGAAAGCGGTGAAATCTGAGAAAGGAATGTGGCGATCAGTACGGGAAGGAATAGCAATTTCATAGCAGACAAGTTTGTATCAGACGATGGTTCCTAGAGAACCACAAAATTTTCAAACAAAGAATGTGATTATGTTTTTATTTAAGTGGGTGACCCTTATCACGAGTGCGGCTTTCGTTTGGGTGTTCGTCCATTTTCTTGTATTGGATTAAAAAACCGCCAAATATGGCGATATTTTTCATTTTTAACCCATGCCCTTAGTGGGATATCCAGCCTCAAAATTTTTACTCCGGCTTAATTAGGGTAATCTTAGGATTTGAGGCAGAGATGCTTGATGGGATTTTTGAGACGATGAGACTTTTCCTACCCACTTTAGCTCTAATGCTTCTGGCTAACTCCGTTGCGGCCGATCGTCCGAATATTGTTTTCATGCTCGCGGATGATATGGGCTACGGCGATCTTGCCTGCTACGGTAATCCAGTGATCCAATCCCCCAATCTCGACCAGCTTGCTGAGGAAGGAGTGAGACTGCTCAACTGCTATGCGGCAAGTCCGAATTGCTCGCCTGCTCGCACCGCTATCATGACAGGGCGCAGCCCCTACCGTGTGGGGATGTATGACTGGGCCCGTTATAAGCCGATGCACATTCCTTCTGAAGAATTGACCTTGCCCGAAGTCATCGGAGACGCGGGTTATCAGACGATGTTTGCCGGCAAGTGGCACTGCAGTGGTGACTCGAACTTGATCAGTGGGACCCAGCCTAATCCCGGCGATCATGGATTTGATCATTGGCTGGCCCACCCCAAGAACTTTGGCCAGAACCCGTCCGGATTTTTCCGGAACGGGGAAGCCCTCGAAAAACTGGAAGGTTGGATGTCTGAGATTGTCGTGGATGAGGCCATGGATTTCATCGAAGCCCGTGATCCCGAAAAGCCGTTCATGAGCGTGCTTTGGTTCAGTGAGCCGCACACTCCGGTTGAGGCGGCCCGAGAATTTATTGAGCCCTACAAAACCGAGGAATTGGCCGAGTTGGCCAAGACGATTAAGAAGGGCGGCCCCGAGGTGAAATGGGGTTCCAAGGAAGGGCAGGGGCCAACTTACTATGGGTGTGTTAGCATGCTGGACCATCACGTTGGACGACTCATGGAGTTTCTTGACGAGCAGGGTTTGAGGGATAACACGATTGTGATTTTCACTTCGGATAACGGCCCCGAGCACCGCCCTGGGAGCAGCTTTGGTTCGCCGGGAGATCTCCGTGGTGCCAAGGGCCACATGCACGAGGGGGGCTACAAGGTGCCCGGCATCATTCGATGGCCCGGGAAAATCGAAGCGGGATCGACGAGTCGCGAACCGGTGAATGGCACCGATTTTCTACCCAGTCTCGCCGCTACTGCCGGGGCCGACTATCAACCTGACAAAGTAGTCGATGGGGTCAATGTGTTTCCCGCTTTAGTCGACGGTAAGCCGTTGGAGCGTCCCGTTCCCATGATGTGGTGGCTCTACCATGCTCGCGGGGCTAAAGAGGTGACCATGAGAGTCGGTGATTACAAGATTCTTGCCAACATGTTGCCGCAAAAGGAGATCACGGTGAATGATGCGGCCCCGCCTCAAGGCATGCCCATCATGGAATTCATCAAGGAAGCCGAACTGGGTAACTTCACGATGTATAATCTCAAGGACGATCCTAATGAAACGAGAGACCTTTCGAAATCTCAGCCGGAGAAACTGGAAGAGCTCAAGAAGCAGATGATCCAGTTGCACGATGAAATTCGGGCTGAGGGGCCGGTCTACGACTTGGGAGCAGGAAAGAAAAGGTGAGGCGGTCAAACTTCTGAATTGAAGTAAATCTTGACGTATTCCATCCGTTTATCCTCATCAAAGCCACGTTCCATAAAGCGCTCCGCTTCGTGAACGAAGCCGGATGAGAATTGCATTGTGACGCCGACATCGAGCTTCATCTTACTCTTGAGGCGGTTACCAGCTTTCTCTGCTTCTTTCTTGGAAACGGAGAACTTTTCCTTGAGGGGTTGGCCGTGTTCTTCTTCGAAGTTCTCTTTGTATTCCTTAAACTTCTGAACTCGGTCAGGTTCTCCGAGGGCGGTCATTTCAAATTCGTCGATATTGAATTCGTCGGTCTCGTTTAAGTAATTGATCGCTTTGCTGGCTACATCCATTCGGTCTTCCTGGAGAGCGCCCTCTTCCATGCCTTCCTCGGCGAAGGCGACGCAGAGCTCAGCGTAGCGTTTGGTCAGGTAGTCATCATTGGTGACAGGTTTGGCGCCGACGAAATCGCGGATCCAAAACTGGGTGCTTCCCCCGCCCTTATCGAAGAGGTAGATCGAATAACCGTCGGCTTTGCCGTGATTGATGATGAGGCAGCCCTTGTCGATTTTTTCGGGGTAGATACCCTGCTCGGTTGTGAGAACAAGATCGCCGTCCCGCTCTGATATCTGTAGGAAGGGCACCTTGCTCTCGGACTTTACGATACTGATTGCTTGAGTTGTTTCACCGGAGATAACGATGTCATCAATCAGAGCCACGCAAAGGTCACCGGATTTAATGTTCGGGTGGTTTGATTTCGCGTGAAGGTGGCGCGCAATATTGGCGCCGGTTTCGAGAAGTTGATCACTATCTTCGAAGACGGCGGAGGCGTAGTTAAAAAGTTCGTTGTTTTCTAAGGCGGTATGATGGCTCAGCGAATGAAGTTCGAGCGACTTAAAACACTTTAGAAAACAGTGCGTCAGCAACTCGGCTTCGTCATCCTTGAAGCGGCAGAGAGCCTGAGAAGTGCGCAGCGGTTCGTTGCGCACAGGGTTACCAACCCTCGCCAGAGACATGGCAGAGAGTTTGGCTTTTCTAAAATGCAGCGAGAGCGACATGTGAAAAAGCTATCAGTAGGATGGTCAATTGCTAAAGTTTTAACTTCAGTTTGCCACGATATTTACCAACCGGCCTGGCACGACGATCACTTTGCGGACAGTGTTACCTTCGATAAAAGACTGCGCTTTCTCGCTTTCAAGAGCGAGTTTCTCGACTTCGCCTTTATCCGCCTCCGACGGCACGCTGATCTTGTCGCGGACCTTCCCGTTGACCTGGACAACGATTTCAATTTCATCCTCGTGGAGGTATTCTTCGATAAATTGAGGCCATTCACGGTCAGCTAAACCATCGCTGCTAAGTGAGCCGAAGGCTTTCGCAAGTCTTGCGTTGAGTTCCTCAGTCAGGTGAGGGGCGAATGGGTTCAGCAGTTGGAGAAGGGTGATAACGGATGAGGCTGGGACTTTTTCGAGCTTGGTGAGCTCGTTGGTGCAAACCATCATTTGGGAAATGGCTGTGTTGAAAGCCATTCCTTCAATGTCCTCACCGACCTTTTTGATGGTGGCGTGAATTGCTTTATTTACCTTTTTGTCAGGCTCAGCTTCGGTGATCTTCTCGCTTATAACCCAGTTGCCTTCCTGATCGTTGTCCATGACAAGGCGCCAGACACGGGCGAGGAAACGAAAGACGCCTTCGACGCCTTTCATCGACCACGGTTTGACCTGCTCAAGTGGTCCCATGAACATTTCGTATAGACGGAGCGAGTCGGCGCCATACTGTTCGACTACGTCGTCGGGATTGACGACGTTGCCGCGTGACTTGGACATTTTCTGTCCATCTTCGCCGAGAATGAGTCCTTGGTTCACCAGTTTGTGGAAGGGCTCGGGTGTTGAGAGATAGCCGAGATCGAATAGAACCTTGTGCCAGAAGCGGGCATAGAGTAAGTGCAATACGGCGTGCTCGGTGCCACCGACATAGAGGTCAACGCCTCCGGTATTTTCGTTCTTGCCCATCCAGTA
>CETE01150898.1_pt1 | contig 28009 bp, 41 predicted proteins | sample 531241 | NCBI WGS metagenome assembly CETE01 (sample SAMEA2622336, study PRJEB7988) | marine metagenome | biome: marine biome (ENVO:00000447); feature: deep chlorophyll maximum layer (ENVO:xxxxxxxx); material: "saline water (ENVO:00002010), including plankton (ENVO:xxxxxxxx)" | depth 30 m
AGTCTTAATTGGCCTTTTAAGATTTGATCCTTCTGTCTTTTTAAAATGCTGTCTGCCAGCTTCATTTAATCCACCTTCAGGATTTTGAAATTTTTTAGCCACCATCGGTTTTCAACTTACAAGCTGGACATTGAAACTCTACCTCATCATCTTCTTCGATCTTGGCCATAGCAACTTTACATCGAGGGCAGATAGGTAAGCCCTTTTCAAATTTTTTTGGATTGCGAGGGTATGATCTCATGCTCTTGGATTTCTACCTGGTCCTAAAGTTCTTTGTACTGGCTCAACTCCAGTGGCATCACCTGACATAAGCATTCTGTTACGTCTGCTTCTTGAAATCTGCCTTGATGCTATCTTTCTTTTTTCTTCGTTTTCCTGAGCTACTGCTCTTTCTTCTCTTTGTTGTTGTCTGTCTAGCTCTTCCTGAGAAGGACCTGGTGGTGGCTTTGAACCACCGAATAAACCACCCATTAAAACAATCTCCCATAAACATAGTAGTCTTTGATATCAGGGCCATATCTTTTCAATAAACCCTCACGATCAAAATAACACATCTCCATCCATTTAACGGCTCGGTAATTTGTCGAACAGACATAGGTTTGAAGTCTATGAAGCTCTAATTTCTTGGTAGCATGATCAAAAAACCTTAATGCACCTTTATGAAAAATCATTTTGCTGGGTTCAAGATCATGTGTTGGAAGCATCCAGGCTTCGGCTACACCTTTCCATAGGGGATACAATCCCCATATAACAATAACCTTGGCATTTCTGATAGCTGTAAAAGATAATCCTTCTACACCATAATCTTCGATATGTGGTCTTCCATAACCTTCCAGGACTTCTTTTTCAAATGATCTAAAATTAGCCATATGGATATGTCTTTGGTGGAAGGGAACAACTCTATGCTTGATGCCATCGAGTTGCATAATGTCCATTATTTCTTCTGAAGTAAACATAACTGTCCTCATGCAAATACGTTAAAATCTGTTTGGGCTATTACTGGCTGGCTAAATGTTCTAGTTCCTCTAGTCATTCTTTTCATCTCACCACCACCGAGCAGACAATAACCAACACTATCGCCAACATGGGAATGTTCATTCTTGTTTGGTTTATCTCTGAATCTTTCCTGGCCAGCCCCTACAGCTACCCTGGTAAAGTGATAACCACCGGAAAGTGATTTTCTTAGTCTTAGACATTTTCTATTCACCAAGAAACCAGGCTTGCCTTGTATCAGTCTATTCATCGGCATAGCTACTGCTTCTCGTCTAACTTTGAAATCATTAGTGGCAGTCGGCCTGGCTAATATCCCATGTGTTTTTAAAAACTCAAAAGATGTCTGCTCATAGATACCTTCTCTTGAAGCACCAGCCGGATCACCCCAAACCATAAACTCATTGTTTTTTGGAAACCTGATTGCCATTTCTGACTTCAATAGATTCACAAATCTATCCAGGCCCATATCAAAAGTTACAATCTCATGTAAGACATGCCATGCACCATTTGGCATTTTCTGAGCAAACACTGCCGAGGGTGTCAATCCAAAGTCTAATCCAACTTGTACTGGTATATTCTCATCGACCTCTAGATCAGCAGACATTGTGCTATCATCATATTCAGGCCATACGGGCCTTCCTTCCTGAACATAGGTATACTTGCCTTCTGCATAACATCTAACCCAGTCTAAATTTTTACCACCCAGTAGCTGGTCATAATATCCATCAGGTAAATTATGTAAGTTCTCGGCCTTTGGATTAGTTTTAAACCAGCGACCACCAGCCGATATATAACCCTGGGCTTCAGGTATTTCTTTTGGTACATCTTTCAGTGGCACTTCAGTAACACCACCTGGTTGACGATAAAACTTCCAGGCAAACTTACCTTTTGGTTTTTCTTTCTCAGCAACTTTATACATCCAGTGATCATCATCACATGGGTTACTATCCATCCATATTCCTCGCCAGGTACATCCACCATCAGCCATAGAAGGGTATCTTCCAACTCTATGAGACAATCCATCAATAACAGCTTTTGGAAGCTCACGAGCTTCATTGACGAATGCCCCAGTGAGTTCAAGAGATAACAGTTTTCGAGTATCCTTGGGTTGATCTAATGCAAGAAATATTACTTCACAATCTATGCCGGATGCATTGCCCCTGGCTGGTAGTTTCAAATGATGTTTGATTGGTGGTGACCAGTGAAGGCCACCCCAAATATTCTCAGGGAATAATTCTAACCAGGTTTTTATCGTAGTCGTTTTGAGCATAGGATAACTGTTTCTTACAACAACAAACCTGGAATATCTTACACCATCCCTAGGTGACGGCTTCTGCTGTACAGCCCGTTTAAATACCTCAGCACAACTAGCATACGACTTACCTGATCCCACCGGACCAATCAATCCTCTAACAAAGCTATCATCCTTTAAGAACTTCCAAACAGTAGGTGATGTACTAAAATCTAAATTTAATTTATCAGGTTTTTCCATCTGTCGGTCCTACCATGTTAACTTCTATGACACTCGGCTTCTCACTTTCATGTTCCTTATCAAGAATACCAGCACTCTTAGCCAGCATTTGCAGAACTCTTACCTTGTCGATCATTTCGATTTCGACCTCGTAATTTTCACCCACTGGTCTCGCTTTAATCTTCTTAATGGATTGAAGTGCATGTTCCGGGATTTGATCCATATCCTTAATAGTAACTTTGCCTTGATCATCCCAATCCACAACATCAGTAACCTTTGCTTGACTAATCGACAGTAAAGCTTCTGCAAGCTTCTCTCTATTCTCAAAAATAACATCTGATCCTCTTAGCTTCTTCTTGATGTCTCTTACACCACCAAGATTATTCATCTTCGGAATAACTCTTTTAGAAGGCAATATCACTCTCCAGGGTTGCATCCTCATTACTAAATCCATTTTGCTGATCTACAGCTTTATAATCTTTTGGAAATATCTTTAGCCATACCTCGCCCTTATCATCAGGGATAGGATAGCAATCCAACTTCATAGAACTCGGTACACCCATCTTGGTAAACAGCTTACCAATCTTAATCCACTGGGTTTTCTCATTGCCTTCTCGATCAAAGTATTTCTTACCTTGAACTAAATCTAATGTTTCTTTATCCATGTAAAACTCCTATATGAAAAAATGGAAAATATTTTTGTGAGACCCCCACGTATATGCTGTGGGCCGGGGGGAGGGTAGTGTCGCTTTTGCCAGCCACGACTATAATATTTTTTTGTGTGTACATATTCTACATGACCATCTAGCTTTTATACACCATCGTATCTTTTATTCATTTTATTTACTAGCCCCTTAATTAATTGCTTTGTATCTTTGGGTTTACTTACCTTGTTCTGCCATATGCTTTTGAAATAAGCTATCGTGTATGGTGGTCTTGTTCTATCCTGGCTACACTTCTTCAGCTTCTTTGTTACCTCATCCATGAAGCTATCAATCGTCACTCCAGTTTGTATGATCTCTTCTGCTATGGCTTCTTCTCTTTTGGTCCATCGCCATTGTCCTCGTGTCTTGCAGATATCGTCTAGTGCATGTGAATAACTTCTTAGCAATTCAAAAACATTATCTTTAATATTATTATTATTAGTTATAGTAATATAGTTCTGTACAACATCATTGTGTTGTGTATCGGCACAACCTCTAGTGTTGTATAACTTACTCTTATTCACAACCTGACGTTGTATATCTTGGGCCTTTAAATAGCCTTTTTCTATGGGTGAAAGTAGGCCACAACCGATCTTATTCCAGGCATCAATAGTCTGTTTACCTGACAAATAAGTGACCATAGCATTGTATACTGTATCGTATGGAAAGTACTCAGTCTCATCCTTCAAGTACTTTTGAGCAATATCATTAGCAAGTTTATCTTGTGCTGGTGATAACTTATTCTGTTTCTTTTCTATCTTCTTAAATGTTTCTTCTGCTTTATTCTGTTCTACAATGGGATCAGTAGATGTTTTTATTAGCTGAGTATCAGTTATACCTGGATCATATATGATACGATAAGTAGCTGTCTTTTTACCTTTCTGACGTAATGCATTCTCATTGAGTATCTTCTTTATATATCCCCAATCAATAAGCTTTACTATTTGCCTGGATATAGCTTGCTGAGACCGGTTTAGTCTTTTAGCCAGGAGAAGCTGAGAAGGGAATGCAGTACCTGATTGACCTGAGACATAAGAACATAAAACACATAAGACCTGGAGTGCTGATGGATTGTTAAGTATCCTGGTATCGGCTAAAGCTCTTGAAGGTATATTGATGTAAGGTGAGGGTGATTGCTCATTAGATATTCTATACTTCTTAGGTGGCAATGTTATCTGCTCTCTTGCCTTCAATATCTCCTGGGCCTTATCAATCTTAGGAACATCAATCATATTCATCTAAATCTCTTTGATAACTGTTCCAGGATAGCAAGCTTCAACCAGCTTCTTCTTCAGTCTATATACTGGTGTCTTAAATCCTTTTACATCTTCAACAATGTAATAACCTATTTGTCCTTGAGGGCCGATATCATCGACCATGAGATACTCAAAGTCAGCTTTATATGTGCAAACCTTTTTGCCATTGACCATACATTTGAACTCAGGCTGAAGTTTTAAACTGTTTATAATACCAGCTTTCTCCATGATCTTTAGCTCAGAATATCTGTTAGCTTCTCTTTTACTATCAAAGTAAATACCATCAACCATAGTTCTAATAGCTCTATACTTTGTCATTGGCCTTCACCATCTGATCTAACTTTTCAGCTATCTTTAAATCCGATATCTGTTCTTTTTGATCATCAAATATAATATCATTACTAATAGAACCTGGTGTTCTTCTTCTTAATCCTTCCCTTAATATATGCTCAGTTAATCCAGCCATTGACCACCTTTCTTTCTTGGCCTGATGCTTTAGCATATCGTAACAACCCCTTGATAACCGGCAATAAAAGGGAACTATCTCTATCTCTTTTTCCATTTGTATAAAACCTATTAAACTTTTTTTACGTCTAGGTCTTGTATTTTAGATATCTATCTGATATATGTATATAGGTAAGGCATAAGTTTTACATCGGTAATAACAAAAAAGGGGCTAAAAAGTGGAATATATTATCAAAGGACAAATTGGTAAAAATCGTAAAGGACATCACTTATGTGAAGAACTAGAGAACCTGGGTTATGTTTTAGTCAAAGAAAACAGTCATCCAAAAGGTTGGTCTTTAGCTAGGAAGTTAGATACAACGAATGTCCAGCATTGGTCATCAAGTCTTAAAAGATTAGATAATTATATTTCAAGGCACATAACTACTTTAAGAGGAGCAAAGTAATGGAACAAATTAGACTAGGTGTTAAGTTTTCAAAAACAAAATATCTTGTAGACGAAGTTATAAATTTTGGTGAAGTTGTCCAGGAAGACCAGCCATTTGAGGGTGACCTTAACGACAGATATGTAAAGTTTTGTTTCGGTATCAAAAAGGTATCAGCATCAACTATGGTTGATGTCGATGTCTTTGTTGAGTTTTATAAGGACCTTATAAATCGAGCAAGCATTGATTACCTGGAAGGTCATTATGATAGCGATGAAGATAGTGATGTCTATTATAGAAAAGGTGGTGAGTACATATACAAAGTTGCTCAGTCTCTTGAAAAGAAACATAAATCAATAATCCAAGGAGCAAACTAATGAGGGTTAAGAATACAGCCGGTCAAGAACATACTGGTGTCTATTGTGCCTATGTTAGGGTATCAACTGACAGTCAGGATGTTGCCAGGCAAGAAATGGAGATCAAGAAGTGGCTCAATGGTGGTGATCACCAGGTCATATGGTTTAGGGAAGAGGGTGTCTCAGGTAAAATTTCACCTTCAAAAAGACCTGAGCTATCTAAATGTATCGAGACTGCCAAGGTCAATAAAGGTACAATCATTGTAGCTGACCTTGAAAGATTCAGTCGTAGGATGCAAGACACATTGGACTTCTTTGAAGAGAAGTTGGAGAAGGGCAAGATCAAATTTGTTGTCTGCAATGAGCCTGAGATATCAGAAAGCTGGGAAAGGTTTTCTATGAAAGCTTACTTCGGTGCTATGGAAAGACGTAGAATAGCTGAAAGAACTAAGTCAGGTCTAACTAAGATAAAAGAAGAGCTAAGAGAAAAGGGTAAGTATCAAACCAGGTCAGGCCGTACTATCACTAAGCTTGGCATCCATGATCATATGGATAAGGCAAGAGCTAGGGCTGGTGAAGTAGTGAAGGCTGAGAGTGATGGTTTTGCTCAGATTGTAGGACCAACTATCCAGGCCCTTCTAAACTCAGGCATGACTTATAGAGAAGTCGCAATCAACTTAAATCAAATAGGTACAACAACTGCAAGAGGTGGTGAGTGGTATGCTTCTACAGTTCGTAACGTAATCAAAAGATTGGAGAGTATGAATGAATAAAAAACAATTACAAGATTATCTTGATATGGAAATGTCTAAAGTACTTTGTGAGCTTGAGCTTAATATATACCAGGGAAGGCAAGATCGATTAACAACAAAAATACAAAGATATTTTAATTCAACACCTCTTAGAAATGCTTTTAATAGAATTGTAACTTACTCTTATATTGTTAACGAGTTTTACACTATTTCATATGTGGCTGATCAACTAAGAACAACAAGACAATCTATTTCAAACATGGTCGAAGAGTGTGAAGCTGAAGGATGGATAGAGGTTGATAGATCGCCTAATCGTGTGGGATTTAAAGGCACTGCATCTAATTATGAAGGGTTTTTATCGTACCTTAAACACCGGAAGGCACTAGCTAAGGATGTAACCAAAGGTCGATGGAATGATCTTACAAGACTAGCTGATATGGTGGAAAATGATTTTACACTATACCCACCTTTGAGTGACAAACCAGGTAACATTGATAAGGATTCGCAAAATGATAATGTTATAAATAAGGAGATGTCATGAAACCAAAGTTTGGCAAAATTTTAGAAACCAGGATCAAGAAAATTGGCAAAAGAAATATTAACGGCCATAATATTGCAGACTTGTTTCCAACTTTGACCGGGCCACAACGAGAGAAGGTGGCAAGGGCAGTGCTAAATCACGAACACTACATGCACTACAAAGGAGCTAAGACTGCCGTTAGATTAACAATCCCTATTGTTGATAGGAAAACTATTCGCAATGCTTCCCAGGAGCTTAAACAACTGGCCAAGGACCTACAAGCTATTCAGCGAGATACAAGTAAGTCAGTATTTCAAAGATGTCTTGATGCACAAGATGCTATTACCAGGGCAAACTTTAGTATAAAGTCTAGGTCAGACTTCATGTTTTTATACGGCATACACGGGCTAAGATAATGAATAGAAAACCTAACAATAACAAACGACTTAAAATAGAATTACTACATTTAGGTGGTGTTTTGACACATACTTCTAAGGGTAGTACAAGAAAACCATTAATGAGAAGGAGATATAATATGGTTACTAATCAAAGGCTTAGAGACAAAGGCCGTTATGGATATAACAGTTTGTCGCATAATATATACTGTGTAAGAGATATAATCAGCCAGTTTTTGCACAACCATCCAGCTTTTGTAAGCACACTGATGGTCCTAGGTACTATCCTAGCATCTATCTTTACGTTGGTCTACATCTATTACCTACTACATTTTGTGTGTCTAATTGATGATGCATGCTTCACTCAGAATTATGGAGTGATCAATGGCTAAATATTCAGATGATACTAAGGAGCTAGGTGCTTCAAGAGTGCCAGCTATAGTTTTGGGTCAGACTAAATTTTCTACTAACGAAAGAGAAAGACAAAAAACTATTCATGCAAGGCAAGGTATTCCTACCATTGAATCTGACTTTGCACAAGATGCAAAAGATAGAGGTAACTACCTGGAAGAAGCAATCATAGTTTGGTCAATAGACAAGCTTGCCAAGATAGGAGAGGGTGTTGCTGATGTCAGGGTGCATGATGTCACTGATGGACATAGGATACCGGACCTGGGATTGTGTGCATCTCTAGATGCTATGGTGCAGATAGATGGTGAGATTAAAATGCAAGACCCTCAGACTAAAGGTCATATGATCCTTACTGGTATGGGTGCATTGGAGATCAAGACAACGAACTCTGATGACTTTCCAAGACCTGACCAGGTTATACAGCTTCAGACACAATTACTTTGCAGTGGGTTGAAGTGGGGCATCATTGCTATCTTTGGGAAATCACAAAGACTAAACCTTGTACCTTACAAAGCTGATGAAGAACTTCATGCTATCATCATGGAAAAGGTTGCTGAGTTTTGGCAGAAGGTAGACCTGGATGAACCATACCCACCATTAGATAATGGTAAACCCTACACCATAAACCTGGACCATTTACAAACTAAGAATGAAGTTATTCGTATAGCTATGGATTGGGCCAAGGCTGATGCTGAGGTGAGGGAATGGTCAACCACCAGGCAAGAATGCCAGGAAGCATTAGAGCTTGTTATGGAACAGAATGATGCCGAGATAGCTGAGATAGGGGAGTACAGAATACTTAATCCTATCGTCAAAAGAAAAGCACAACCGGAAAAGATAGTGCCAGCTAAGGAAGCATCTTGGTACAGAAAATTTAAAATTGAAAAGAAGGAGAAGTAAATGACATTACCAACTTTAAATCCAACCAACATGACAGAAGCTATGGAGTTCTCCAAGTTTCTAGCAACATCAACTCATATTCCAAAAGACTTCCAGGGCAATCCTAATAATATCCTGGTAGCTATTCAGTGGGGATATGAGATTGGCCTAGCACCCATGCAAGCTCTTCAGAATATTGCAGTCATAAATGGTAGGCCATCACTATGGGGTGATTCAATGATTGCAGTTTGCAAGGCACATCCTGATTGGAGAGGTATCAGTGAGACTTATATCGAGGAAGAAGATAAAGCAGTATGCCTGGTCAAAAGAAATGTGCATGGTGAGATAGAAGAAACCAGGTCCGAGTTCTCATACAAGGATGCACAACGAGCTAACCTTACTAACAAACCTGGTCCTTGGAAAAACTATCCTAAAAGAATGTTACAACTTAGGGCCAGGGGCTTTGCTTTGAGGGATGCATTCCCGGATGCAATCAAAGGATTGATTACTGCTGAGGAAGCTATAGATTACCCGGAAAAAAAAGACCCTAGGAACGTCACTGAGTCCAGTAAAGATACTGATGTGATTGATGATATCAAAAAACAAGTTAAGTCGCTGGAGAAGGCTGAAACAGACGTTAAATACATAATGCATTTTATCGGTGATCATCAGCCTATTGTTTACAGTAATCCAAGTGATTTCATCCTAAAATTTTCAGATACCCTGGATAAAATTACCAAGCTAGACAAACCTAGTGACATGAAGAAAAACTTCTTTAGGGATTTAAGACAAAAAAATTCTGAGACTATTTCCAAGCTTGATCCATTAGAGCAATCTGAATTGGATATGATGGTCGAGAGATACAGTTCAACCTATTCTGATCAGGAGACAAACAATGACTAAGATACCTATGACCAAAAAACAAGTTGAGATATTTAAGTTTATGAAAAGTTATTTTGATGAGCATGGTGAGATGCCAAGACAATCAGACATAGCTGATCACTTTCATATCGTATCAATATCAACTGTACAATTCCATCTTAAAGGTATGGTTGAAAGAGGGTGGGTAAAAAAACTACCTGGTCGTAAAAGAGCATTAGCTCTTGAACTAGATTGATTTCATCCTCTCGACTAACCTATCTGCTCTCGTTGTTACTTGATTGTACCAGCGAGAGTCTTTCATTTGATTACCAGCTTCAACCCAATCTCTAGCATCAACTGCCTTCTTCATTTTGTGAAACCTGGACAACCTGGGCCTTCCCATATTGAACATCATGTTTGCTATAATCTGTTGAGCTTCTTCCGGCAACTCATCAAAGTCATTATATAATAACTTACACTCATCGATAGTTACCTGGACATCCTGGTCAAACAATTCGTTTACTCTATCCTCAGATACTTCAGTGCCAACTGGTTTACCATACTCATCATCCCACTCAGTCACCAGGTGGCCTATGCCTACAGTAGGCAAGTTCAGATGATCTAGATATACAGAATTTACACAACCCTCATCTATCTTGAGTTGGTCTCTAAGCTTTTCGATATCCATTAGGCAGTCGCTGTTTTCTTTTTCTTTTTAGCAAACATTCTAAGCTTCTTAAAATCAGATGCTTCCATCTTCTTTTTGTTGCCTGACATCTTCGCAATCTTTTTTTGCTTTGATGAATAACTTCCATAACTTCCTGGCATGATCTTATCCTTTCTTTTTTCTAAATAAATCGCCATCTGCCTTTTTGACAGTTGCCTTCCCCTTCGCATGTGCCTTTAGTCTTGCGACAGCCCATTGATGAGGAGACATTTTAGGTCTACTACCGGATGAGTAGTAAGCTCCTAAACCTCTCTTATAAATCTTGTTTGCTCTTTCTGTTCCGAACATCTTTTGATATTTTGCTGGTGCTGACATGTTAACCTCTCATTCTTTGTTTAGCTATTTTGTCCATCATGGCTGGTGTAAGTTTACCTTCTTTATATAACCTGGCAGTCCTCTTGATCTCAGCTTCTCTTGCTTTAGGGTTCTTCGCACCAGCTACATATTTTATTGGTGTGCCTTTCTTAGTCTTAGGAACTTTGGCAAACTTTCGTTTGAACTTTTCTTTAGGGTAGGGCTTCTTCATTTTTTCATATTCTCCCTTGATACACCTTTTGACTTCTCAAAACTTCTCATTCCCCCAAGTCCTAATAATGAAACAGTCAAACCCATAAGTCCTTCGGCATTAAGTTTTGGCAGATCAACACCAGGCATCCAAATGGCTGTGGCCCATTCAGCAATTGGCAATAAAAAAAACTGAGTGAATAAACCTAAAGCACATATCCACATGATAGCTGGCCTTGCACCGGCTACGAAAAGACTAGGGTGTTTCGCTTGTTCCTTGTTAGTTTCTATCTGAGATTTAGCAAGCTCCTGGGCATGTCGACTGGCAAGGGTGGCCAGGTCATGGGCCAATTTATTTTTCTGATCTTTATCTTCTATAAATTTTCCAACCAGGGATGTCACTGGACCTATCAATGCTTGTAACATTCTAACCTCCTTTTAACACTTCGTTCAAACCAAAACCCTCTAGCAAAATTAGGGTAAAAAATAATAACAAGATGCCACCAGCTATAAGTTTACCACTGAAGTTTGTTGATCCGATTTTGATTGCTACGAACTCATTACCAAGTATTCGTAGAGACAACTCAAAAGAATTGTCACTTACCTTTACGTTTGCCCAATCTGATAATGGTTTTTTATCAGTCATTACTTGCCAACTTTCTTTTGTGCTAGTTTGTGAGCATCACCGAATGACATACCTTGCATCATCTTCGATCTCATCAACTTCATATGCTTTGATGTGTGATGCTTTGAATGTTTCTTCATCGTATCTTCCTGACGTTTAGTAAGTTCTTTTTTTTGTTTCATTGTTAGACACTCCTCTAGGATTTATATTATATAATACCTTTCTTTTTTGCAATGATAGCTAAAACTGTGACAACACCTGAAAGAAGGCCAACAATAAGAATTGCAAGTACTACTTTCAATACTGTTTCTTTTAATTTTTCTCTTTGTTTCTCGGCTTTTATCCTGGCATCTCGTCTAGCTTTACGGGCCTCAGTTTTGTAGTGGACATAGTCCTGGTACAAACCTGGTCTTCCTAGGTAGATCATTATCTGTTTTAACTCTTCTTCTTTTGTTTTGATTTGTTCCAGGGCCATAAACTCTTCCAGGTCATTATCTGTTTTACCCAGGAAGTTTGTCCACATGCTGTTCTTTTTTTTATGTAAATCTTGTTTAAGTTGATCCTCTGCTCTACAAAAATCTGCGATACTTTTACCAGCCCTGGTTATTTCAGACCCGTTTTGAATCGTTTTTTTAATTATCGCATAAGCACTATTAGCCAATGCTAATGCTTCGAGCATATCTACCTCACATAAACATTTGAGTTACAAGAAGCATAATGATAGAACCCATGCCAGCAAACAACCAACTCTCTATTCTTCTTAACGAAGTTTTTAATTCTTGAACAATCTCTTTAAGATTATCAATCTCAGCTTTCAGACTTGTCATTGTTGGCTTGCTCATCTTTCTCTTTCTTTGGCCTACCTTTTTTAACTGGCTTTGGTTTTTCTTCTTGTGCCTGGGGCTTTGGTTTTAAGTGTGGATTTAAATCATATATATGTGCCATTACTTTTCCTTTGAATTATTGAGGGATGTTCTTAAATCAAACAAGTATGATTGATGTAATCTGTTTGCATCTTCAAAAGCTTCACTTAATTTTATAGCTTCTGCTTGCCACTTGCTTGTTTTATTAAAAAGTTTTTTTTGATCCTGATCTAAATCTTCAGGTTTGTATTCTGTACCATCTATATTGATAGTATTTGATTGATTTGTAACTTTCATAATTATTCCTTTGGATATTTATCTTTGATTACTTTGATTGTAGCTTTCCAACCATCAATGCCATTGTGATAGATGTCATCTAATTGATCTTCAATTGCTGGATATTCTTCTTTTCTTTTATCTTTATATGTCATGTTAGCAATTCTATCTGCTTCAGCTTTAGCTTCAGCATCTGCATTAACTTTCTTTTCTGTTGTATGTTTTGTTTCAAAATCAAAGGATGATATATCAGTTATATCTTCATTAGCTGTGCCATCATTATATTCTATTGTACCTTTAGAGCCTTCCCATTGTATTGCATGAATATTAGAAGCAATACCATAGTTTGATGAATCTACTTGCTCTCCATCTATTATTAATTGTGATTTTGAATTTTCACCATCTTTAATATATGTTATTTTAGCCATGCTTAATCTCCTTGTGCTATGTAATACCAACCAGTAGCAATGTATTTATCATGTGTGTAAACTGCATTACCTCTGTGGGTATGTGTCCAATCGGCTGGGAAAAAACATACTCGACCTTTCTTTGGCTGTACCTTTAAACCATATTCTAAAAATTCTGTTTCGCCTTCACCTTCAGGTATATCGTTTAGGTAAATAGTCCATGTTAAACACCTACTACCATAATCTGCAACACCTCTTTCACAATGCCATGTATGAAAGCCACCTTTTGGTGGAGTCTTTTGCACCTTTACAACATGACTATAAAAATTATGACAAACACCCAATGATGGATATTCTTCCATATATAATTTTAAACCTTCATCTAATACTGCATTTGTTTCTTGTGCCATATCTAAAGTATTATTATGTTGCTCAGAAAAAAATATAGATAAGTCTTTTCTTGCTTTTGCACCATATTGCTCTGTTCCTGAGTTTAAACTTGTTTGCATAAGAGAAGTGTTACTTGCGATCTCCTCAAACTTAGCAATCATTCTATTACAATAATCATGTGATGCTATGTCATATGAACTAATAAAAGTTAGATTTTTTACTTTAGTCATATCATTCATTGTGAAATACTTTTTCTATTTTTAAGTTCCATATACTTTGATAGTTCTAATAAATTTTGATTTGACTCATTAGCTTTTACCATTTCATTTCTAAATGATTCAATTGCACCACCAGTTTGTCTAGATTGCATTGCATTTTCTACTAACAACATTGGTAACCATGCCATAGCACAAGCATATTCATCTACTTCTTTTCCATCGTTAGGATTAGTACCTTTCATTTGTACAAACCATGCACATTTAAATTGTTTACATTTTTTAAAACCATTCAATGGGCAATTTTCTTCAACTTTTAATTGCATATTAATCCTTGTTAGCTATGATAAAATCCACATAATTAACATTGATTGATGCACTAGATGCACCAACTGCTAAATTACCAGCAGTAATATTACCACTCATACTGCCACTTAAATTATGTCCATGATTGTGTGAACCACCACCTCCTGATGCACCAGAAGTTTTATTTGTATTAGCAGAAGAAGCATATTGATCAATTTGATTAAATCCACTACCAGCATTACCTACAGCAACATTATGTGAATGAGATGGTATTTGATTAATTGATAATGTTGTATTTGATATATTACCACTTATACTAACACTTAGATTACTAGTAGGATTACCACTAACAGAACCACCAGCAACACTAGGAGTTGCAAGAGCAGTGCTAAATGCAGTAGTACCACCAGTGCCAACACTGCCAGTTACAATCCTAAGTGCTTTATCATTATGTGTTGTTTGCTTTGTCCAACCAGTAGGTGCTGAAGTTTGTTGAAACAACATTGATGTACCACTTGGAAATAATTCAACTGATGCAAAAGAAAGGTTACCAGCACCATCAGTCTTTAAAAATTGCCCAGCACTTCCATCAGAAGTTGGATAAGACAATCCATCAAGAACAACTTTTCCACTTCCATTAGGTGTTATTGCTATATTCCTATCACTTGTTGACACAATTGAATGTGTCACAACATCAAGATCTCCACCAAGTTGTGGAGTTCCATCTTGTACTATATCTGTTAATGAACCAGCAACGATAGTTACCCAAGCAGACCCATTATAATATTTTAAAACATTAGCAGTAGTGTTGTATGCTAAATCACCTTCATCTAATGATGCAGTAGGATCACTACTACCTACTCTATATCGTTGTGCAAAACTATTTACTTCACCTATATTACTAGCAACCACATTAATATTAGAAGTTTCCACTGTAATGAGATTACCCATACCATTACCATGTGTGGTGCAATAATATTTTAATGAAGATGGTGCATCTGAAGGTACAACGAATGTAGTTTTTGCTCCAGCATTTCCAGGAGTACCAGTAGAAGTTACACCTGAAGTATAACTGGCATCTGCACTAGTTCTAAATGCTATAGGGTGTGTAGCATTACTAGAATCACTTTGATCAAATACATATGTATTACCTCTTATTAAAGTAAGGGCTGGATTACCAGTACCATCTAAGTAGAATACATTACCACTACCACCACCATATAATGTTCCACTTGCAACTGTAACTGCATAATTTGTAGTAGATGCAAGAGCGTTTACAAGAGAAGTAACATCAGAACTTATACCTGAAAGTGTTTGTATGTCGGCACTTAAACCAGCCACTGTTGTTATTTCTGAAGCTTTACCAGCTACTGTAGAAATATTATTTGTTGGACTAATTTGTCCAGCTACAGTAGCAATATTACCAACTACACCACTAGCACCTAATGTAGCCATATTTGTTACATTTGATGACGTTGCAAGAATTGCTAAATCAGCCACAACATCACTTGTACCTAAAAGAGCTAAATCAGCGACAACATCGCTTGTTCCTAAAAGACCCATCGCAGTTATGTTTGCAGATGTTCCAAGAAATCCCATATCTTCCACAACAGCAGATGTGCCAAGTAATGCCATATCAGCTATAACATCACTTGTTCCAAGTAAAGCCATTGCAGATAAATTACTTGATGTCGCAAGAAGACCCATATCTTCTATGACCGCTGATGTAGCTAGTAAACCCATATCTTCAACTACTGCTGAAGTACCTAATAAATTGATAGATGCAGTAACATCAGCTAAACTTTGCACAGCAGTAATAGTTGGACCAGCTTCAGGATTACCAGTTGTTGCATTGAAACCAAGAACTGTGCCTTTCCTGGTATCCTTGACTGGCAATGTCATATCTGCACCTGATATAACGTCATGTTCTGCTTGTCTTAAAGATCTATTTATTTCTTCATTAGTTTGCTGGTGTATAAACATATTGGTATCAAAATCATCTTCTAGCGATGATGCTGTAAGCTGACCACCGGATGTATAAACTGATGTCCTGGATAAAGGTATGTCACCCAGGATTGTAATAGTTTGACTAGAAGTAGGGTGGTTGCCAGTTGTAAATGATATTGTACCAGCACCAGTGCCTGAATTGAGAGATACTGTATAATGACTAGTTTCTGTTTTTTCTGTTGTATCTACATATACTTTTATTTCACTTGTAGCATTGACCTGAAAAGCAAAAGCAAAAGGTCCAGCAGTGCCGTTTCCAGTAAATTGCACTCTTCGTGCTGTAGTCTGATCTGTTACGTCATATGTAGCCATATTAGATACCTCTCTAGGATTTATACACTATTTTAAAATATTTATAAAGAATATTATGATCCTCCTATTGCAAGCTTCTCAGGATTTTCTACTCTCATCTTTGTACTTGGCATCATTTCAAATAGTTTTTTTATAGCACCAGTAGAATATTTTGACCTGATAGTATTTAATTCAGCAAACTTTTCATCGTCATTCAAACCTTTATAACCTGATCCATCGTCAGTAATTTTTATTCTAAGTTGTTCTTTTATTGTCTTATCTGCTCTCCAGCCTGGATCATTTTTTGTTAAATACAAATGTCTATTAGCATCTACAACATTTATAGTATTAAATAAATCTATGTAATTATTATACTCTTCTGCTGTAAAGTATGAACCTTCATACCTTTTTTTATGACCACCAAAAACCCCTGATCCATTTTCAGCTAATCTCCTAAGTTCATTGTTTACAGCATCAAAACCAACTTCTTGTATTTTTATTGGGTTGAAATAATCTGTAAATTTACCTGATGTTTGCTGTCTAACTTCTCCCCAATAATTTAAAGAAGGTGGTAACTGATCACTAAATATTGGATTTCTAGACTTAGCTTTATTTAAGGCTAAATAAAAACCTCTCATAACATTTGGTATACCTGATCGTTCAACTTTAAGTAATTGCTCTTCATCAAGCATTACATTTGATGCATCAGGATTGCCAACTCTTTCAAGTGTTGCAGTAAATGATGTTGCACCTATAAGAGGTTGTCCTGGCAAAAACTGATTTATAAAATCATTAGTTGTAGTTGCAACACCACCAGCTTTCTGACCAAGGTATATTTGTATACGTTCAATAAACTTTTCAGTAGAACCTTGAGGATTAAAACTTGCTTTGTGCAATTCTGATACACCCTGGAGAAATGGCATATTCATAGCATATTCGGAAACAGCCAATACACCGGATGTAAATATATTTTCAAGACTAACCATATCTGCATCACCTGAGTTTTGAGCATAATATGCATAATCAGATGCCATAGCTAAAACACCTGAGATAGGATCGAATCTTGAAAATGTAAAATATTTATATGATCCATCTTCTTGTTTAAAACCAATAGAGTAGGGTGGGGCATCACTAAACTTCCTAGCCTTTGGATTACTAGGGCCACTTCCATTTATAACAACCTGGTCTCCATACTCACCCATAGCCATATAAACCATACTTGCAAATATTGAGTTACCTAAAACTAGTTTTGAAAAAGCTTTGTCAAACTCAGCACCTTCACCTTTTTTTACTGCTCTATAAACTGGTGACCAATTCAAAGTTCTGTCAAAAACAGCCTTTACAATGTTTGTAGGTGTTTTGGAAAAAGGTATAATTACTTTACCACCAGGTATGTTAGATGCCCTGACCAATGCAGAAAAAGCTCCTTGTGGGTCTTCCTGAAAAGTAGACTCCCTGGCTTCTTGTGTCATTAGCTGTTTGATATCGTCATACTTATCAGTATTAAGTAAAATATCTTTGTATACGTTTTCTGCTTCTCTCTTTGCCACCTCTTTACTTGCACCACCTTTTATGAGTGTTTCATACTTAATATGCATATTACGATATGCTTCTCTGTATAAAACCTTTCTTTCAGTAATGACTTTAAAAAATGCATCTTCTGAAGCAAGAAATCTGCCTGGCATCCTAGTCATAATACCTAAAATATTTAAGGCTGGCATGAATGATGTTTTGCCAAACTCTACCAGGCCACCACCTTTTATATTCTGTATCTGTTCAACTACTGTTCTTATGTTGTCAGTATTTCCTATTGCAGTAAGATTTTTTAAATCAATCTTTGTTGCAACATTTTCTGAGCCTTCAATACCCAGGGTAAGTGCAAAGCTTTTCATAGCATCCATCAGTGCCATCTTAGCACCATGTGCTTCTGCATTGAACTCACCAAGATAAACTCTATCACCAGTCTTGCCACCAATACCCATTTTAGTTCTTGCTTCTCCAACAAGACCAGCTAGTCCAGTTTCTAAAGTTCTTTGTGCAGAATAAATAGCATTACCAGCCATATTGACTACATGAGTTACTGGAGAAGATAGTAGGGCATTTATGTATATTTCCATCAAAACGTCATAACTTTTTGACAGTATACCTTGCCTTGCAAACTGCATTCGACCTGGTTTTGGGAGTGTTGCATACATTTCTATATGTGCATTTATGAAATCATCATCTTCAGTAGGCATAATCTTATCTGCTTTTACATAGAAATCTGCCATATCTACATTCATTAGTTTCTTCATGGCTGATAATATACCAAGTGTTCTACCACCTTCTGATCCAACACCACTTACCTGGCCAATGATATTTTTCATTATGCCCATGTTAATATTAAATTGTTTGTATAAATCAACTTTCTCTTGACCTTTTGACATACCTTTAATTTTTGTAGCCATGTCATCTAAGTTTCTAGCAAGGGAAGCTATTAACATCATACCACCAACTAAATGTTCTACTGGCAAAACTTCCCCTGGTTTTCTGCTAATTAAATCATATGCAATTTTGTCTAGGCCCATGCCTTGTGCAGTCGCAACAACATCCTCTAGACTTTGTGGGTCTCTTTTTAAAAACTTAAAAAATTGTTCGTTGTCTTTTGATATGGCCAGTATCATCTCTTCTAAATTAAGAGTTTTCATTTGACCATCTAGTTTTTCAGATAATATTTCACCAACTCTTGCAAGGTTTATACCTGGGCCTTGGTATCCTTCTTGCTTCAATGCCTGGTTAAATGCATCTATATTTTTATCATCAATAGCCTTGAAAGTTACACCTGATGAACCAAAAGTAACTTCATCACTTGGCAGTCTATCTTTAGTTATCTGTGCTTGTTTTTTCTCACCAGCCTTTAATGCTTTTATAAGGTTATCAAGTAGAGCCATCTTCACCCCCTAAGTCAGGAGTGTCAGAATCTACTCCTTCGGTTGATCTGTTTTTTCTTTCTGCTTTGGAGATTTCTCCGGAGAAGATTTCCTCAAGTTCTTTCCCAATAAGATCGATGTTTGACTCTCCATCAACTTCGGCATTTGTTCCTCGGTTTCCACGAATGTTATTTTTGTAACTGCCACCAGTAATGTCCTTTTCCCAGTTATTGCCAACAAATTCGGCATTGCTCTCCATAATATCAACTTCAACATCAAAATTCAAGTCATCTGTCATTTTACTTAAATCGTTTTCAACAAAAGATGTTATGTATTCTCTACCTTCTTTCTCTGATTTAATTACTTTTGCTTTTTTTGCATCTGTAAGAGTTTGTTTTGTAATTACTATATTTACACCGACACGACCATCTTGAAGTGTTATTGGATGATAGCCTTGTGCTACAATCCCTTTTTCATCAAGCTCCATTAAGTTTTTCATCAATGTGTCTAAATTATTTTTTTCTGTTACACTTGATCCTTTAGATACCAACATAACACTAAAGTGCTGAGGATTTTGTGTAAGAGGTTTCATTTGATGAACTAAAACTTCTGTTTGATTTAAAACATATCCTAATTTATTTGCAACTTGTTTTGCTGTGTCAAAAGTTATAGGGCCTTCCATTACTGTTGAAGGATTTGAATATTGCTTCCAACCACCTTGCCCATGAATTACTGTATTTAAAGTAGCACCTTCGTCTTTTGCAATCAGTTCAACAGCTTTTTTAGTAACAACATTATTTATATTGATTCTATCGTTTTCAGCAAGATTGCTATATCTTGATCCATATTTTTCTGCCCAAGGTGAGCCACTACCTGGATCAACTTCCATTGCTATTCTAGATGTGTTTCTTGTCATAGCTGTAGCAGTATTACCACTTCTACCACCTTCACCAGTAAGTTTGTTTGATAAAGCCATCCAACCCACTGCCTGTACTTCTTGTGGTGTCCAGTCGTTTTTGCCTTGCCAACTTATTGAATTTAAATGTTCTGTTAATTCTCTTCCAAAGATAGCTCTGTTTTCGTACATCGGACCTTTGATGCCACCTTCACCAACATCTAAAATAATATTATCAGGAACTTTATATCCTAGACGTTTTAGATGATTAACTAATTTTCTGTCTACTAAACCAGTATCTCTTGCCGTATGTACATCAACAACAAAAGGAGAACCACCATCAGGATTGTTACCCATTATTGATCTAGTTGTTTTTTTGTAACCACTATCTATGAAATCAGAAATTTTCTGACCAGCACCACCAGTAATTTTTTCACCATAAATTATATCTGATGCTATTTTGTTTGCTGAAGGTAGCCCTTTACCTTTGACTTCACTTCTTGGAACACCTCTTTTAAATTGTTCAAAAATATGTAATACGTTTGTCATAGCCGTAGCTGGTGTTTCGTTTTGTTGTGCAGATAACCAAGCTTCTCCAATTTTTCTTAATGTTGATTGATCTTCTCCAGCTAGTTTGTCAAACTCTTTAAAAACATCATCATACCAATCTTTTTCTATCATAATTTCTTCTTTAGTAAGAAGCTTTTCAGTTCTTTTTATCCAATCATCAAAGGTTATTTTTCCTACAACAAAGTCAGGTAAATTGTTATTTGGTGCTTTAATAACTGTTCTTTCATTCTTTGGGCCACCAGGATATTGTACTCCTTCTGCAACTTTATCTAATCGCATTTTATGTAGACGTACATTGTTGTCAGTAATATTTTTATCAAAAGGTATACCTTTGCCAGGTGCTAACTTTGCCAACCCTTTGTTTATAGCTGTATTTATTTCACCTCCACCCATAGACGATAGGGTAGTCGTATTAGCATCTAGGTCTAATTCACCCTGGGCTTTTTCTCCGATGTTCTGCAAGGCATTCTTAATCTTATCACTACCTTTCATAGCTCTATATAAAACACCAACACCTTCTAGAGCCTTGCCTAATGCTTCTCCTACAATGCCACCCTCAAAAAACCTTTGTGGTGCTTTTTGTATTTTTTGCATCAATACAGATTGATCTTCATCGGCTTTTAGGCTGTTAATTATTTCTTGTTTTAAATTATCATTGGATACAAAGAAGGATGTGCCTAGTTCTAATAATCCTTGGTCTTGTGCATTCATTCCTATTGCTTCTGCACTACCATAACCTAAAACATTTCTTAAAAATGTTGATCCTATATTAGCACCCTGAAGAGCTTTTGTTCCCACAGCACCAGGTAAAACGACCTGGCCAACACCCTCACCGATTGCCGAACCAACTTCTTGTGCAGTGCCTTCAGGCTTCAACAAATTATTAATATAATTATTTATATCACCTATGATAGGTAACTTTTCATTTACAAAAGGTATAAATGATTTGCTGTATGCACCATTAGTAATAGTGTCCATTATCTCAGTGCCAAACTTACTTGCACCAGTCGGAACTCCTTTAGCAACACCTACACCAAAATCACCGACAGCACCTGGAGTAGCTTTGACAACATCAACTGCTTCATCGACAAAAGTTCTTTGTTTTTGGATGTTTGCACCATTTTCTGAAATAGCAATGTTAAGATTTACACCTTTGTCTCTTAGTGTATTACTAGCAAATATTTCTGATAAAATCTGATCTTCATCAAATATAATCATTCGCTAAACCTTTCTTCAGCAAGCATACTTTTTGTTATTGATATATATGTTTCAATTCTTTTCTTTTCTGTTTGCTCGTTACCTGACTCAAATAGACCCTTTTCTCCTTTTCTTTTGTTTTTATCTTCAAGCATATCCTCTAGCCTATCTTCCATTTTTAAAACATTTGCTCTTGTCATAGGCTGATCAGGAGAGATCAAATCAGGAAATTCTCTTACAAAAGTATCAAAGTAATTTCTTTTGAAGCTATCCCTTTTTTTTGTAAATATTTCTTGTAAGATTATTTCACCATCAACTTTAACTAAGTCTTGCACAGCTTTTACATGATCAAAGGGAGCATCGGCAGTGGTTTTTGTTTTATTGTAGTTCAACTCTTGTTCTTGCAGTTTACCGAGTATCTGTACAAAAACTTCACCTTTTGCATATTGTGGATCGTTCTGATCAGTAATTTCTCTATCAACCAAAAATCCTAATTCTTTTGCTAGTATAGTTTTCGCATCTGCAAAGCTTTGTGTTTGCTGTCCATTAAGTTTTGTAAGTATAGTGTTAAAATCTGAGGGTGTTAATAGGTCAGCCTTATCGTTAAGTGTTTTATATGTGAGTGTTCCAAAACCAGCTTTCTTAGTTAACTCTCTCAATGTTACAGCATCACTAACAGTTCTTACACCACCAGCCTTGTTGTTCATTTTTGTTAGAGTTTCCCAGGCATTTGTTTCATCGTCTAGATCAACAAGTTTTTTTAACTTAGCTAAATCTGCTATTATTGTTGCTTGAGGTTTACCTTGCTGTATATCGTTAGTAATTTTAACTTCTAATTCTGAAGCTGTCTGACCAGCCAACTTAATTTTTTCTTCATCAGCTAAATCTTCTATTGAGTTTTGATTATTAACCATAGCTGTGATTTCTGTGGCTAGTGTTTGTCTATCATCTAAAGACAAGCCTGATACCAAAGCATCTATAATTTTATCACCAGTGGCTTTACCTCTTCTAAGATCATCTGTAATGTCTGATACATCTTTACCATTGTTTAATGACAATGTTTTGAGTGTTGAGAACATACTTGTCTTGAATGCTGTGTTCCAATCTTTTACACCTGATTTAAATGCTTCTTTTTCAAATCTAGCACCAATCATCGTTTGACTGTATTTGTTTAACAGACTGTCTTTAATGCCACCCTTGCCATATATTTTTTTTGCAAGTTCTTTTTGATCTACAGTGTCTGTGTTTTTTGGAAGTATGGCTGTGATTTCACTCTCTAAATTATTAAGGTGATTATCTAAAATTAATGTTGCACCACTTTGTAAACCACGAGTTGTAATTTTATTTAGCTGGACACCATACTTGTAGAAGTGACCATTAGCCTTAATACTTAGATCAGATGTAATTTGTTCACCAATACCAGGTGAAATGTCATATGCTAGTTTGGATGTTTCTAAAATTATTGCATTTAGGTCTTTTTTAAACTCATCAATACTTATTGGAGTTTGTTCTACCTCTAGACGTTTTTGATTCATTTGATTACTAGCAGAAACAATCAGACTATTACCAAGTGTCTTGGCTACCTGGTTAAAAGCAGATGATCCAAAAACTGTTTTTCTATCAAATTGATCTAAAGGATTTTCACCTTTGGCTATAGATTTTTGATAGTCTTGTACAGTCGGAGTATTATCAGCACCAAATTTTTCACCTTGTATCTTTGCTTCTGCTTCTGCTCTTTTGAAAAAAAAGTTAGTCATTTTGTTAAGCTCACTGCTCAACAAACTCAATGTTCTACCTTGCTCTCTTGCTCCAATACCTGAAGGTCCTTGGATATTACCAAGTTGTATTCTAGATGATAATGGTTGAAATCTAGTTCTAGCCATAAGTTACCCTTGGAGTTGTGTTTGGCCCATAAGTAGTTCCAGTAAAAGATGTTGTTGGTGATGTTGATGGGCCAGGACCACCTAGTGAAGCATAGTTCATACCAGCACTAGCAAGAGTTCCTAAAGCACTTATATATCCTTGTTTCTTTGCTTGCCTTCCAGCAAAACGTAAATCTTGGGCTTGAGCCTGAGAAGAACTTATTGCTAAGAATGCATTATCCCTGGCAGTAAAAAAGTCTGATGTACCAGGTTTTATAATATTGTTGATTGCAAATGTATTTGGTGTACCAATTGTAGGTTCTAAGCCACCAGCAAAAGCTGTAGCATTTACAGAAGCCAAAGCTCGTCTTGTGTTCTCCAAAGCTTTTGTACCTTGCTCTTTTGCCTTTACTGCTTCTATACGGCCCTCTAGTTCCTTAAATTGTGCCTGAGAGTAGTATGCTTTCTTTTGTGCTTCTCCGGCTTTTATCTGAGCAAATGCACTTACTCCAGCTAATACTAATGATGCGACTGCTACTGTCATGTTATTGTCCAGTACTTAGTTTGTACTCTACTCCTAATACAGTAGCGAATAGAGGTTGTGTTTGTGTAAATGTAATTTGTGCTGTATCACTGTATCCCAGTAGGGGAGCAATCCTTTTTCTTCCGGTAAATGTCGTAGGCACTGATCCTAATGTATAAGGAAAAGATTCTAAGACACATTGAAACCCATTGATGGCTACATTCTGAGTTCTGTCTAAAACTGGTGTAGCTTCTAATATTCTTCTTTTTCTAGAAACAACAACTCCTGATGATAACTTTGGTTCTGCTGGTAATGTCTTGACTTCGACAGTGTAGGGAAGGCCAACCTCAACAAATGATGAGGGTGCTTGATCTATAGTTATAGCCCCAGTAGATACAGTCTTATCAGTCAAAACAAAATTATCTCTTACTACATCTACAGTCTTGCCTTCCAGGTGAGATAGGTTGGAGCAAGTTGTATTACCTGGTAAAGATTGATCAGGAGTAGTTGCCCCGGAGAAGTACTGTATGTTGGCATCTGTCGTTCTTTGATCGTCAAACATCTCAACATATCTTTTTGTAGCACTATTTATTGTTCTTTCTGTAACCACATAAATGTCAGTAATATCAACGGCTACGTCTAAAAACTTACCATCTGTGATGAACTCTGAAGGAGCTACAACATTCTGTGATCTTAGGATTGAGAATGCACCCATAGTGCCATCAGTATCATTTGTTATTAATAATAAATCTCCGTCATCAGTAGATGTTGCAACCCTCAATGCCATTGACCTAGGTGACTTCAATAGATGTGATGATAGCAATGAGATATTATTAGCCTGGTAGTTTAGATCGACATCACTGAATAAAAACTCTCTTAGGGCCTTGCCTTCTCTTTGAATAAATAACGTACCACCTTCTGCTGATACTGGCTTGATACCTTCTTTCGATCCTCTTCTAGTTGCATTCTTAACAACCAGGTTAGATGGTGTGATAGGATCAAGGTCTGCCTGGGGAACAAAGAACTCAGCATCAGTTGTAAATATCTGTAGGTCTCTACCTGATCTCATGGCTGTTATAGCATTCACACTGTCGGTAGCTATAGTTACAAATAATGCATCATCATCCAGGGCTTCATGTGTTTTAAAATTAAAAAAGTCACCTATCTTTGATCCAAACAAAGCATTGGGTAAAGACTTGCTTCCACCAAAAAATAACCTTCCTTCATGGAATGTGCATGTTCTTGGAAATCCTCTAGTACTAGAAAAAACATCTTCATAACCAATTTCTAACTCCCAAGCCCCTGATGCGATAGCAACATCTTTTTCAAAAAAAGGAAACTCAGTTACTACTTTTACTTCTGTAGATGATGGCTGTTCGACTATCCTTGCCCTACCAAAACCATTTAAAACATTTATGTATTGATCAACATGACTTCCATTAAAGACAGCAGAAGAAGCTGTTATATTCACTGTGCCATCGACAGCATCAGGAGTTATTGTTACAGAAGGATTGCTAGATGATAATGAAAAAGCATGTTTTGGTGAAGTTAAAGTTGGTGTAGAAAATGTCCAGGTAGAATTACTGCCACCTCTAACAATAGATTTAGGAGACATATCTTCATGGACCAGGATCAAAGTATCTGCACTTTGAGTAAAGTACATACGATCAAGATCAATATCACCTAATGCACAAACAAGAAAATCATTACCTGAACCATTGATGTTGGTTATCTGTTGTCCATTAGCAAAGACAAACATCCTGGTATTGCTAGTTGTGTTTTTTACAAACACCAGCATATAAGATTGTGTAGTAGAAAATTCAAAAGGTATTAATCTTATGCCATCTAAAGTAGTAAATGATCCACCCAGGTGAGATGATATATCCAGCATGAATCTAAGACCAGGCCGTCTTTCAAAACCACCCTGGGGAAGCACAACAACATTCTGTGCTTTTTCTAAAGCTGATGCATATTGCTGTATATCTATTCTGCCATGTAAAAGAGGATCAATCTCACCTACAGTGAAATTTGATTGATACTGGGTAACCCTGGCCATTATCTTACATCCGTTAATAGATAATCAGCGATTACTGTTTTTGATTGCCCAGCCCCATCTATGTTGATTGCTTGTCTAAAATATCCACCTCTCATATTCTCAGAAGGTGTTCCTAGAGCTACAGTTTTCCAATAATCACTTTTTGTGGTTTGATCTGTAACTGGCTCGGCTAAATGCCAGGCCATTTGATAAACAAGCATCTGAACAAAGTATGAAGGCATATCGACCTCAGATACTAGCTTTTGATAATCTAAAACTATTGTTGTTTCATTTGTAAATAACTGGTCACCCTGGATTTCATAGTCAGTAATCTTAGGTAGTGTACCAGTTGATAAAGAAGCATATACAGCCCTAGGAACACCATTAAACATATCTGATGGTAGTTGGTAAGCATACAAGTAAACATTCGTAGGTGTTGTTGTAAGCTGGCCTAATTGCTGTTTTGTTAGTGTAAAGGACCAGGGATACATTCCCAGGGTTTGTGCTTTGACACGAGGATACAGCACTGAGCAGACTGAGCTAGGGGCAGTGCCGTCTGCAAACGATGTGATTTGATTTGCTCCAAGAAGAAGGAGAGCTTGTGAACAAATGCTTACGTCAGTATCGCCTTCAGCCATATCCTCGCCTTTTAGTTTTTAGTCGCTATCTGTCATAGCCACAGTTGTGCCATCTGTAACGTCAACAACACTAGATGCATTAGATGCAACCATCACTATACTTAGTGATGGTGTGTTGCTGTCATGTACAAAGATAACATCACCTACAGACAAATCATCAGACATATCATTGAAATAACCGGCTGTGTTTACAGTAGCTATTGCATCGGCTGATGTGTAAGTCCACATTTGAGGGGCTACTCCTTTTTTGGATTGACCACCTATTGGGTTCATACCAGTTCTACTAAATGCCATGATTAACTCTCCCTACAAGTTATATCAACAAGACCATTCGCATCTATTACGATTGCTCCGGCTGAATACATTGCTGTTACTAAGAAAGAAGTTTTCTCAGGAATGTAGTTGACCTCTGTCTTTGGTGGGATACCAACAGCACAACCGATAGCATCTCTATGAAATGCTAAACAAGTTCTGTCATTAGACCCATCTTTTGGAAGTCCACCTTCATCACGATCACCAATCATGTGCATAGTGAAACCCATGAATGAGTTTACTTCACCTCTAACTAATGCCTGGACCTGAGCAAAGTCTGCTGAGATTGCTCTTTCATCTCCAAGCAATGATGCTAGTGAGTTAGCATGGATAATCATGTGACGATCTGTAGGTGGTACTGACTTAGCATCCATTCCTTTTTTCGCTTCGATTATCTTTCCTACATTCAAATCTGAAGCACTTGCAGAACCTGAAGTCACAACAGTGTTAGCCACTGTAGTGCCAGCAGACCCAGCTATTAATGCATCAATAATGATTTGATCTTCTCTTCTTCCTATTGCATTTCCAACTAACTTTGCAAGCTCTTGTCTTTCATCAAAGTTGATTTTTGCCTGGTTGAATATGTCTGAATATTCAGAAGCAACATAATCAGTAAGAGTTGCAGTTACACTTGAAAATGTACCATTGAGTGGCACAACATCTGTAGAAGGTGTTCTTACAGAAGCTGAACCTTTAGCCAAGATTGGAAACTTAGCAGTGCTACCTTCCACTCCAGTTCTCATACGAGCAACATTTCTTAGAGTGGCAGATGCCTGATAAGCTTGATGAACCTCAGCTTCAAACAGCGTTACAAACGCTGGACTTAAAGTTGTAGCCATAAAGACTTCTCCATAGTTAAATTATTACATCGTTTTGGTTACCGGAAAATCCGACCTCAACTTTTTACAAGTATGATCGGCTGACGAGAGTTATCGATCTAACTAGAAGATACACCAAGATATAGTGCTT